>ERZ826051.131-NODE-131-length-90144-cov-9.011067_pt1 | contig 90144 bp, 80 predicted proteins | sample MGYA00519928_ERZ826051 | MGnify/ENA primary metagenome ERZ826051 (study PRJEB31778, sample SAMEA3449219) | human gut metagenome | biome: human gut; feature: human-associated habitat; material: faeces | place: United Kingdom | collected 2010/2012 ...
CCAAAAGCAAGACGGTTTTTCCGTCGGATGACAGCCTTTTGAAAATGCTGTATCTGGCAACCATGGATATCACGAAAAAATGGACCGGTCACAGGCAGGACTGGGGACAGATCCATTCCCAGCTTGAAATTTATTTTGAAGAACGTCTGGCAGGACGGAACCTGTAAAACAGTCAATTTTAGGCAGGTTTTATTGACATGCCTAAAAACTACTGTATAATGCAGATATGGGCAGAATCCGGAAAATCGGCTCTGCCCATTTGTAACTATTCACAAATCTTATATCAGTTTTTAACGTTTACACAAAACTTGAAACGGTCTCATAAATCCACGTTCGCACATTTCACGAACGCCGCCCCCCATTGGTCGAACATACTGCTTTCTTCCGGTTCGGTCATACCGTTTTGTCTGCAGACATCCTTTAATTCTTCTCTTGTCAGCTCGGAACATTTAAGAGCCTCTAAGATCACATTAGCAAAATAAGCCTGTCTCTCCGGTGTAAGTGCCCATTTATCACGCTGATTCCAAATCGTATATCCACGCCAATCGTTACGAAGATAATCCTGCCCATTATTGCAATGAATAAATAAGGGTAGATCATCTTCCGCAAACACATGGACTGTTCCTCTGACAGTCCAGTTTTTAACAAGCCAGTCTTTGACAGTATCTTCATTATAATCTGAGCATCTTATTTTCAGCGAGTGCATAGCGTTCACCATGAATTGCGCTTGAACACCGCAAAGATCATGGAGGACGGTCATTTTATCTGTCGGTTTGAGCAAATGTTGATTTGCCATCTGACGAATTTTTATTTCTTCTATGGTCATCGCTAATTCTCCAGTTGATTGCACTTATTTACATACTTTTCTTGATAGTCCAAAATCTCTTTGCAGGGGTATTCCGAGCATTTACTACAAGCATCTATACCTCGCTCTATACAACACTTTTTGAAGGGACACTCCTTGCACAACTCAAACACGTTCTTTGATCTGCCACCGTTGCAGTAGAATTTTTCAAGAGGAATGTCAAATCCAAAACTCTCTTTATAAAAGCTCTGAGCCTGTCTGCGCAGATCTTCATTATTGGTTTGCGTTGCAATATAGGTAACACACTTTGAACAATCATGACCACAGTAACACGGCAGACCGAACAGCTTATTTCCGGTCTTAATCATTTCAATGATTTCTTCTTCGGTCTGGCACTTGTCGTAGTCGCCAACGAGCTGACCTTCATAGTGATAAACAATGCCTTTTTCCTTATTTCTAAGGAGGCATTTTTCAAGTTCCTCTACACCGTATCTTCTTGCAAACTTTGCAAAAGCACGAATACGGGGTTTATCAAGCATACATCCGGTGCAAGGAAATTCAGAACATTCCCAACAGCCGTTCAGCCCTTTTTCTTTACAACAGTTATAGTTTTTGCACCAGCCGTGGCTTTCACAGCCTCCGTCTTGGCAACCTACACAGCCTTTATTTTCGGAGCAAACGCAACACGCAAGTCCGCAAAATGCGATAGCTTTCATTATTGTGCCGCCTCCCATTCTGCCGTGAACTGTCTGATTGATTGCTGACGCTTAGTACGATCATCACTCACAGCTCTCGTGGCAATCTCAAACAACTTGTCGCTGAGCTGCCATTTTTCTCGTGTGCGGTTATACTCACCAAAGAGCGCAAAAGCGGTAGCACCAAGGGTATAGACGTTCGTAATTTCATCAATATCAGCTCCGAGCTGATATTCCTCCGGAGATTGGAAGCGGGAGCTGCCCCACATACGTCCCATATCGTTGACGCACGGTTGTTTGTGGAAAAGGTCAATATCGCAGATCGTCGTCTTTCCGTTCGCAAAGTCATACATAATGCTGCCGTCATAAAAATCTATGGCTACATATTTGCGTGAAGCAACACATTCCAAGAAGCTCAGTATGTCGCTGAACACGGCGAGCCTGTCATTGATGGGAAGCTGCATAAAGCGACGGTGTGCCGCAGGGTACATTCTGCCCATACAATCGCTATCAGCCCATTTGAATACCATAGCGAACCCGTCGCCAATTTCCTTGGCTTCAATAAGTTCGATCAGATTCTCGTGCTTCAGATCGCTGTAAATAGGGAGAGTAGCTTTCAATCTGGAGATAGCATCTGCCGGATCGCCGCCAAACTGCTCGGTAGGAGCACCGGCGAACTTAACGAAATAACGCTGACCGTCTTTTTCAGTACCAAAGCAGATGTTTCCGGAATCCTGGTCATCGTAAACCTTGAACACCGTTCCATACTCTTTCATAAAGCTGAAATCAAAAGCACTTTTCAGCTTGAAAGGAATCCCGTCGATGTACTGCAGATAATATCCTTTGAAATACCATGTCGGCACAGGATTACGCATATTATCATACCAAGACAGAACTTCCTTGGCTTGGTTCAGCATGGTATTCACTTCGTCCTGTCCGAACGGAATTGCCCAATATACAGACGAGAGAGTATTGCTTGAAATGTAAAGAGCAAGCAATCTCCAAAACTCCATAGGTACGTTATCATCAAAGTATCCGTTCACCATACCGGAAGCAAAGAGAGGAGCTTTCTGAGCGCACCACACAATACGGTTAAATTCTTCCCACGGATCACCGTAATCATTACGGTTAAAGTCTATAACGTGGAGCTGACCGTCTCTGTCGATCATCATGTTGCCGATGTGATAATCGCCATGCTGATACACCTGCGGTCTGTCTTTCAGCAAATGACGGTTTTCGTTTATGTAGTCGATAAATGCCTGTCCGTTCTCATACTTGATGGGGCACTCCCCATACTTTTTGATCTTATAATCCATTTTACGGTTAAAACGGATTTCCCAATCTTCCTGTGTCGCAGGAGCAGGAATGGAGTGGATCTTGCGAAGAATACGTCCCGCTTCCAAGCCATATACATACTGCTCGGTATCAGAATAGCCCGACATGACCTGCTCTGCATCTTCGCCGTCAATCCAACTTTGGATGGAATATACGCCATCCTCACAAGTGCCAAACTCGATAGGTTGGCACATAGGCACTCCAAAAGAAGCGACCTGTTTCATCATGTTAAACTCAGACTGTTTTGTATCGTGCTGCGCAATATCGGAAACACGCAAAAGATACCGTGTGCCGTTTTCGGCGGTAACACAGTATTTTTTATCACTTGACCAGCCTTTGTTTATTGGTTCTTTCGTTACAAAATTCATATCTTTTCTCCGTAGCTCTATTTGCCAAACACCTTGACATCACCGAGCAGTTTAAGGTTTCCATTATCCACGAGAATTGCGCCAGATCGCACAGCAGTTGCGTACACGGTTTTTCCACGTTCAGCAAGCACACGCTGTATCGACTCATCCTGTACCGTCGTTTCCTCATAGTGGACTTCCATATAAAAATCATTCAAATAAGGAAGCTCCTCATAATACTTAAATTCGGGGTAATCATCATCGGGAGACAAATGGTACTCCGCTAACTGAATGACAGCACCGGCACTATAGCCCATCAGAATCCCATCATGTTGCATCAAAATATCATACAAATCGAACTCTTTGATTCGATCCATCATTCGGTCGGGTAATCCACCGAGGAAATAAATAATGTCAGCCTTTTTGATTTTCTGCGCAGCAGTTTCCTTTGTATCAGTAAAGTAATTGATAAAACTCATATTTTCTTCGGGGATACCATACGCCGTAAAACCGCCAACAATTCCGTCGTGATATTTGCCGCATCCTTTAGCATACAAGGCGTTCCAATCTGACAACGATTTTACACGATTGTCTCTAAATGAAAATGCTATAACAGCGACCGAGAGATTAGGCTTTATGTAATTTTTGAGTTCGTCATAGAGCCAAGGGGCATCTATGTCGAATCCTTCAAGCAATATGTTTATCATCGAAATTTCCAACCTTTCAATTACAGAAGATTTTCCTCTATAAATTTTGCTACACCGTCCATATCATTGCTGTCAATAACTCGATCTGCTACGTCAAGAACGGAAGGGATGGCATTAGATACAGCCACACCAAGTCCGCAGTTCTTTATAGGCTCTATATCGTCGTTATCATCACCAAAATAGACCGCCGCACTCGGAGAAACACCAAAGTGGGAGAGCATTTGCTTGATGCCGTTCCATTTCGTAGCTTCGTTGCTCATAATTTGGATAAGATCATTATTGGCGATGGTGTGGTACACATCATCGGTCAACGTGGTTTCAATGCCCTCATATAGCGGTTTCTGTTGGCTGCTTGCCAGTATTTTATAGAGGATGATGTTCTCCGGTAATGTCGGAAACTTATCCCAAATGACAGGCTCCCAAACTGGAATGTCTCTGTTTGAGTACAGACCTTTGCTTGTTTCTATGAAAAGAAATACATCCGGGTATTGCAGAATAGCAGACAGTATTTTTTCGCCGCTTTCACACGAAATCACAGGCAGCAGCGGCATCACAGAACGGCAACGGGAAAGAGCAATATGTTTTCCTGCTTGGTGTTCTGCAATGACTGCAAGCAGAAGCTCTACTACTCCACCACCAGCTATTTTGAAAAGCGGCAGGACTTCTTCATCTGCTCCACCCATCGTGTCAATAAGGACAAGTGCAGCGGACATTATATCCGTGCCGTTGTGCTGGAACAGATCGTCTGGAAGCACATTCAGGAGGTCATATCGGTAGTCACTTGCTATGAGGCTTATTTCCGTTCCGAAATGGAGCAAAAGCTCCGTATACAGAGCGAGGAATCACTGCGGCTGCATCAGAAGCGGTTGGTGCAGGCTGAGAAGCGAATCGGAGAGCTTGACCGTCTTTTCATCCGCATTTACGAGGACAATGTTGCCGGTCGGCTGGACGATGAACGCTTCGCCATGATGAGCAAGAACTACACCGATGAACAGAAAGACCTCAAAGCCGAGGTCAAGAATCTGCAACAGCAAATCCATGAACAGGAACAGCAGGCAGAGAATATAGAGCAGTTTGTTCAGCGGGTAAAGAGGAACAGCACCCTCACGGAGCTGACCCCCTATGCCCTCAGAGAGCTTGTCAAGGCGGTCTATGTAGATGCACCTGACAAGTCCAGCGGCAAGCGCAGACAGAAGGTACATATCGAGTATGACCTTGTGGGCTACATTCCCGTGGATGAGCTGCTAAAAGCGGAACAGGCATGACCGAGATCATGCCTGTTCCAAGAATTTTGATTTTACTGTCTTACCAGCAGGGAGCTTCGGCTGTCTCTTTTTTGCTTCAATCCTCGCTTTTCTCCTCCTGCGTCTCATGCAGCAGTTCTTCGACCGGGATGCCGTAGAGCTTCGCGAGCGCGCAGAGATTCGACGTGCTGGGGTCGGACGTGCCGTTCTCCCACTTGCTGACCGCCTGACGGCTGACGCCGAGCGTCTCGGCAACGAATTCCTGCGTCATCTGTTTTTCCGTCCGGTGCGCCTTGAGCGCTTCGCCGAGCGAGCGGCAGACAGCCTTCTTCTCCTCGCGCACGTCTTTGGACTTGATGTACTTTCGCAGCGCCTTGACGAGCAGCACGAAGAGGTAGATGATCGCGCCGTAGATCGCAAGCGCGATTGGGAATAAGATTAGAGTGAGTTGCATAGTTGTTCTCCTTTTCGTTTGATGCGCTCATCATAGCGAAAAGCAGCGGTTTCCTCCAGCAACTATCGCGCAATTTTGCGTTGCGATGGGCAGATTTTCACTTTACCACAACGTTTTCCTTGCCGAAGCGCTCTTCCAAGTCGCACACAAGCGAGGTGTGCAGGTCGCAGGTCGTGCCGATGAGCTTGCCGGTATCAAGCACGCGGATGCGGACGTTGTTCTCTTTTCCCTCGAACATATAGAGGATTTTGCGGAGGATCGCCATCTCCGGCCCGTCAACCGACGGCAGGCGCAGATAGAGCGTCTGCCCCGTCCGCTGCTGCGGCGCCTGCGCAGGCGCTGCCGTTCCCGTCGAAAAATTGGCGTTCAGCGGACGGGCAAAGTCACACATGAGCTGCGGTGCCTTTTCATCGCGCACGGACAGCGTACCCGTGACATAAATGACCTGTCCCTCCTGTAAATAGCTGCCGTACTGTTCAAGCGCGCGCGTGAAGCAGAGCATTTCGATGGCTCCCGTGCCATCTTCGAGCGTCACGTAGGCCATGAGGGTATTTTTCTTTGTCATCTTCGTCTTGCTCGCGGTCACAACACCGGCGAGTGAAATTTTTTGCCCGTCGGAGAATGTCGTCGGCCCTGCCTCCTGCGCAAAGTCCTCCATCACGCGGCCGATGGCGGCTGCACCGGACGAGCGGACGAGCGAGCGGTAGGCGTCCATCGGATGGCCGGTGAGGTAAAGGCCCGTCGTGGCCTTTTCCATCGCCATGAGCTCCTGCGGCGTGAACTCGGGAATGTCGGGCAGGACGAGCGCGGCCTGCTGCGCGGTCTCCGCGCCCATGCCGAAAAAGTCGATCTGCCCCTCCACGTTCGTGCGGTTGCCCTCGGCGATACCGTCCATCACCTTTTCGTAGACAGCGATGAGCTGCGAGCGCTTCGCGCCCGTCGAATCGAACGCGCCTGCGCGGATCAGGTTCTCGACCGCACGCTTATTGATCTCCATACCGTCCATGCGGCGGCAGAAATCCTGAAAGTCGACGAACGGGCCGTTGAGCTCACGCTCCTGCATCATGCGCAAAATGAGCCCGCGGCCGATGTTCTTGATGGCGACGAGACCGAAGCGAATGCCTTCAGGTTCGACCGTGAAGCGGTCGGCGGAGTGGTTGACGTCCGGCGGCAGGAGCTTGATGCCGCACTCGCGGCACTCGGCGAAGTACTCGCCCACCTTGTCGGACGAGTCGAGCACGCTCGAGAGCAGTGCCGCCATGTATTCTTTCGTATAGTGGCACTTGAAGTACGCCGTCTGATATGCGACGACCGCATAGGCCGCGGCGTGCGCCTTGTTGAACGCGTAGTTCGCGAAGGCGTAAATTTCCTCGTAAATTTCCTGCGCGGCCTTCTCGTCGATGCCGTTTGCCACGCAGCCGGAGATATTGCGCGCGGGATCGCCGTGCAGAAACGCCTCGCGCTCGCGCTCGATGTCCTTGACCTTCTTCTTGCTCATCGCGCGGCGCAGCATGTCTGCCTGGCCGAGCGAGTAGCCCGCGAGCTGCTGGAAGATCTGGATGACCTGCTCCTGATACACGATGCAGCCATAGGTGATCGACAGGATCGGCTCAAGCTGCGGAATGAGGTATGTGACCTTTTTCGGGTCGTGTTTGCAGGCAATGAATTTCGGAATGGACTCCATCGGCCCCGGACGGTAGAGCGCAATCAAAGCCGTGATGTCTTCGATATTCTGCGGCTTCAGGCTGACGCACACGCCCGTCATGCCGCTCGATTCGAGCTGGAAGACGCCCGACGTCCGCCCCGCGGCCAGCATTTCGTAGGTCGCGGCGTCATTTTCAGGAATACCGGCAAGAGTAAAGTTTTTATCCTTTTCACGGATCGTCTTGACTGCGTCATCCAGAATCGTGAGGTTGCGCAGGCCAAGGAAGTCCATTTTGAGCAGGCCGAGCTCTTCGAGCGTCGTCATCACGTACTGGCAGACGATCGTGTCGTCGTTGCGCGCGAGCGGGACATAGTCGACGACGGGGCGCTTCGTGATGACCACGCCGGCGGCGTGCGTCGAGGCATGGCGCGGCATGCCCTCGAGCGAGCGTGCCGTGTCAATGAGCTTTTTCACCTGCTCGTCGCCCTCGTACTTTTCGCGCAGCTCGCGCGAGATGCGCAGCGCGTCGTCGAGCGTGACGTGCGGCCCTGCGGGGACGAGCTTGGCGATGACGTCGCAGTCGGCATAGCTCATATTGAGTGCGCGGCCCACGTCGCGGATAACGCCGCGCGCAGCCATCGTGCCGAAGGTCACGATCTGCGCCACGTGATCGTCGCCGTACTTGCGGCGCACATACTCCACGACCTCGCCGCGGCGCGTATCGCCGAAGTCCATGTCGATATCAGGCATCGACACGCGCTCGGGGTTCAAAAAGCGCTCGAAAAAGAGGCCGTATTTCATCGGCTCGATGTCTGTGATCGACAGGCAGTACGAAACGATACTGCCCGCCGCGCTGCCGCGGCCCGGACCGACGGGGATACCGACGCTCTTGGCGTAGCGCACAAAGTCGGAGACGATCAAAAAGTAGTCGACAAAGCCCATGCGCTCGATCATGTTCTGCTCGTATTCGAGCTGCGCGCGCTGCTTGTCCGTCCCTTCGCCATAGCGCTGGGCGAAGCCGTCGGCGCAGAGCTTTTTGAAGTATGTGAGCGAGGTGTAGCCCTCCGGCACCTTGAATTCCGGCAGATGATACTTGCCGAACGTGAATTCCAGATTGCAGCGCTCGGCGATCTTGCCGGTGTTCTCGATCGCCTCGGGATAGTCGGGAAACAGCGCCGCCATCTCCTCGGTCGAGCGCAGGTAGAAGCGCTGCGGCTCATAGCGCATGCGGTTTTCGTCGTCCACGGTCTTGCCCGTCTGGATGCAGAGCAAAACATCGTGCGCGTAGGCATCTTCTTTTCGAAGATAGTGCGCGTCATTTGTCACGACGAGCGGGAGACCCGTCTCCTCGTGCAGGCGCAGGATGCCCTTGTTGACGATGGCCTGATCGCGGATGCCGTGGTCCTGCAATTCGAGGTAGAAGTGCTCGGGGCCAAAGATTTCAGATAGTGTCAAGGCATATTCCTTGGCACCGTTGTAGTCGCCATTGCGGAGCCTTCTCGGGATCTCACCGGCGAGACATGCCGAGAGCGCGATGAGGCCCTTGGAGTGCTCGCGCAGAAGATCCAGGTCGATGCGCGGCTTGATGTAAAAGCCCTCAACGTGCGCCATTGAGACGAGGTAGGAAAGATTCCGATAGCCCTCCTCATTCTCGCACAGCAGCACGAGATGGCGGGCCTCGCTGTCGAATTCGTGCTGCTTGTCAAAGCGTGTGCGCGGGGCGACGTACACCTCGCAGCCGATGATGGGCTTGATGCCCTCGGCCTTGCAGGCGCGGTAAAAGTCGACCACGCCGTACATCACGCCGTGGTCGGTGATGGCGCAGGCGGTCTGCCCCATCGACTTGACGAGCTTGGGGAGGTCGCGGATACGGCACGCGCCGTCGAGCAGGCTGTATTCGGTATGGACATGTAAATGGGCAAACGACATGGCGCGCTCCCTCCTATTCGTTCTCTTCTTTTTTTGCGATCTCCATGAGCTTTCGGATGCGGTGATTCAAACACGACTTCGTCAGCGGCGGGTCAAATGTCGCCGCCAATTCTGAAAGCGTCAGCTCTGGCTGAAGTAACCGCGCGACAGCGACCTCCTGCAATTTGACGGGCAGGTCGTTGATCGCACCGGACTCGGTCAAGCGTGTAAAGGCTTCCACCTGTTCACGTGAGGCCAGCACTGCTTTGTCAAGGTTGGCCGCGTCACAGTTTACGCGCCGGTTCACGGTGTTTCGCATTTCCTTTTCGATTTTGGCCGACATGATCTCAAGCGCGCGCCCCGGCGCGCCGATGAGCGTCAGCAGGTCTTCGATATGGGTGCTGCTCTTAAAATATGTAATGAGGTTATTCTGCCGCATGACATTTTTCGGCTCAAAGCCCATGTCGCGCAGCAGCGCCTCAACCTCGCGCCCCGCCTGCACGTGCGAGGTCGCAAGCTCTAAGTGATACCGCTTTTGCGGGTCGGTCACGCTGCCGCCGGACAAAAACGCCCCGCGCAGGAACGACGCCCGACAGCACTCTTCTTCAAGCAGCGCAAAGTTCAGGTGCAGCGCAAAATGCGCCCGGCGATCGTAGCCGAGCGCGCGCCAGATCGTGTCGAGCTTGTCCTCCTGCGTGATGCGGAAGACGAGCTTGCCGCCGTCCTTCGACTTGTCAGGGAGTTCGTCAAAGCGCAGGGAAAATGCCTTTTGGAAGAGCTTTGGGAGACGCGCAGCGAATTCGTCATTTTCCGTGACGATGCGCACCTCGTTTGCGGTGAATGCGCTGGCGTACAGCAGCACGCCGCAGCCCTCGGCCACGGCGCAGCAACTCCGGTTGATCGGAACCTTGCAGAGCTCCGCTTTTACGTCATAGGCGAACGACATGCCGCCACCTTCTTTCGTTTCAAAAACTTGCTTCAGCCGCGCGTGATGTCGCGGTGATTTTCAAACGCGGGATAGCCCAGGGCCGTGAGGTAGGACGCGATGCAGCGCGCGACGGACACGCTGCGGTGGTGCCCGCCCGTGCAGCCGACGGCGATGACGAGCGTGCTCTTCCCTTCCTCTGCGTAGAGCGGAAGCAGGAATGAGAGCATTCCCTCGAGTTTGTCGATAAACGTCTTCGTCTGCGGGAACGAGAACACGTAGTCATAGACCTCACTGTCCATGCCAGTCTTGTGCTTGAGCTCCGGCACGTAAAAGGGATTGGGCAGGAAGCGCACGTCGAATACCAGGTCGGCTTCCAGCGGGATGCCGTATTTGAAGCCGAATGAGACGACGTTCACGCTCAGCTTGCCGCGCGCGCTCTTGTCGCCAAAGAGACCGTAGAGCTCATTTCTGAGCTTGGCTGCGGGCATGAGCGTCGTGTCGATGACAAAGTCGGCGTGCTCGCGCAGCGGGAGCAGCAGCTCCTGCTCGCGGTGCATCGCCTGCTCGATGGTCATGCCGTCAGACATCAGCGGATGGCGGCGGCGCGTCTCCTTGTAGCGCTTGATGATGGTCTCAAGGTCCGCCGTGACGAACAGCAGCCGGCAGATATCGCCGCCCTGCTTGAGCCGCTCCATTGCGTCTAAAATCCCCTGAAAGTTGCCGTTGCCCGAGCGGATGTCGCTCACGAGCGCGACGCGGTCATAGCGGCCGTCGCTCTGCGCGCAGAATTCGGCAAATTTCAAAATAATGTCCGCCGGTACGTTGTCCACCGTATAGTAGCCCATGTCCTCCAGATAGGTGGCGGCGCTGGACTTGCCCGCGCCGGACAGACCGGATATGATCAGAATTTCCATCGTTGTCTCTCTTTCTATTTACCGGATGATCTTGACCTCCGGCTCCAGCATCACGCCGTGCGCGTCGTAAACGGTCTTTTGTACCTTTTCGATGAGGGCGAGCACATCGGCGCAGGTCGCGCCGCCGACGTTCACGACGAAGCCCGCGTGCTTGCTTGATACCTCTGCCCCGCCGACGCGGCAGCCTTTGAGACCGCAGCCCTCGATCAGCGGGCCCGCGTAGTAGCCGGTCGGGCGCTTGAACGTGCTGCCCGCGCTCGGCAGCTCGAGCGGCTGGCTTGCCTTGCGCCGCGCCATCAGATCGTCCATCTTTGCCTTGATGGCGTCCGGATCACCCGATTCGAGCTTGACCTTCGCGCCGAGGACGATGCCCTCGCCCGCGGAAAACACGCTGTGGCGATAAGAAAAATCCAGCTCCGCAGGTGTTAAGACCTTCACGCCGTCGGGATACAGCGCCGTCACTTCGGTGACAACGTCCTTGAGCTCGCCGCCGTAGGCGCCTGCGTTCATCACGACGCCGCCGCCGAGTGTGCCGGGGATGCCGTGGGCAAATTCCAGCCCCGTCAGGCCGTTTTTCCATGCGAACAGCGCGAGCTTCGCGAGCGACACGCCTGCGTCCGCTGCGATCTCGCCCTCGTCCGTCAGCTCAATATGAGAAAGCTCGGCGGACGTGTCGATGACCACAGTGTCAAGGCCCTTGTCGGCGACGAGCAGGTTCGTGCCGTTGCCGATCAGCAGCGGCTTGACGCCTGCGTCCTGCAAAAAGCCCATCAGCACAACGAGCTGCTCGCGCGTTTTCGGAAAGGCCATGCGTTTGGCCGGCCCCCCGATGCGGAACGACGTATGCTTTGCCATCGGCTCATCTGCGGCCCATTTGAGGTCGGGCAGATAGTCATGGATCTGGCGGTCGAGTGCGGTTTCCCAAGACATAGATGCTCCTCCGTTCACGGATTCTGGTTTTTCAGCTCATTTTCGCGGGTCACGCGGTCAATGTGGCCGTCGATCTGCGCGGCGAATTCGCGCGCGGAGTTGAAGCCGTGCTTCTTCTGGCGGTTGTTCATCGCTGCCAGCTCCACGATCGCGGCGAGGTTACGACCCGCACTGACGGGAATGGTGATCTGCGGCACGGGCACATCAAGGATGGTCGTGTCGTTTTCGTCGAGACCCAGACGGTCATAGAATTTGTCATCCTCCCACTTTTCAAACTGGATGACAAGGTCGATCTGCGTCGAATCCTGCACTGCACCCACGCCGAAGAGCTTTTCCACGTCGATGACGCCAACGCCGCGCACCTCAAGGTAGTTGCGGATGAGCTCAGGCGCCGTGCCCGAGAGCGTTGAGCCGATGCGTGTGATCTCGACCGCGTCGTCGGCGACGAGGCGGTGGCCGCGCTTGATGAGCTCGATGGCCGTCTCACTCTTGCCGATGCCGCTGTCGCCGAAGATCAGCACACCCTCGCCATACACGTCGACGAGCACGCCGTGGCGTGTGATGACGGGCGCGAGCGCGTGGTTCAGGTAGTCGATGGTCATGGCGGTGAACTCGACGGACGTGTACTTCGTGCGAAGCAGCGTGCGGCCGTGCTTCTGTGCCATCTCGAGGCACTCAGGGAAAACATCTAAATTGCGCGAGATGACCAGTGCCGGGATCTCATAGCAGAACAGGTCCTCGAAGCGCTTGCGCCGCTCCTCGGCCGAGTAGCCGCGCAGGAACGTCACCTCGCTCTTGCCGATGATCTGCAATCTTCTCGGATCAAAATAATCGAAAAAGCCGATGAACTGGAGGCCGGGGCGGTTGACGTCCGTGATGGTCAAGATCTCGGTGTCGTAATCCGTGCCCTTGTTGATGACCTCCATCTGAAATTTTTCTACGATGTCCTTTACGCGGACGGAGCGATTGGTATTCATAGTTCCCTCCATGTGGGCCTTGGCCCGCGTGATAAATTACACTTTAATTATAATCGCTGCCCCCCTTTTTTACAAGCGAAAACGCCCTGCCGCACCACGCTTTTTTCGCATTTGCGCCGCGAGCAGAAAAATTACAGATTTTTTCATCTTTTTTGAAAATAGTACTTGCATTTTGTGATGCAATCTGTTATAGTATCAACTGCTTGTGAATGACCAAGCCTTGATTTGATTACAGCAAGGAGGTGCAACGGATGGCAAAGTGCGAGTTTTGCGACAAGGGTGTTGCGTTCGGTATCAGAGTTTCCCACTCTCACCGTCGTTCCAATCGTCCCTGGAAGCCCAACGTCAAGCGCGTGAAGGCTATCGTCAATGGTACGCCCCGCCATGTCTATGTTTGTACCCGCTGTCTGCGTTCCGGTAAGGTTACCCGCGCGATCTAAGCGACCAAACAGATTAGAAGCACTGCGAAAGCAGTGCTTCTTTTTTTGCCCAGATAACCGCTAAAACACTTGTGTTCCTATCTCTCTTTCGATATAATGAATCATATGGCAGGGATTCACCGAGCCGGAAGCTATGAGGGGTGTTATTTTGATAAAAATATTTGTCCAATACCTGCTCACGCCAATTCCCTTTCTCCTAACTTTTGTTACACCAATTCTATTCTTCCTCATCAGCCGCAAATATGTCTGGCTCAGCATCCCGTTGACCGTGCTTGTCGAATTGCTCGTCAATTGGAGAAATTTTACCTATTATGAATCGCGCGGCCTGATGATCTTGGTAACTCTGTTTCAGCTCGCTATAATGGCGGTCGTCATCATCCTGTTGAGATCAGCTTTTACGAAAAAGAAAACATAGCCTTTTGTAAAAAGCCTCACAGCGTTTTTATCTGTAATGGATGCGCGGCAACTGTAAAGTAGCAAAGCTGTTAACGGCTGCCCAATCGTGTCGTAGCAGTACAAAGTCGAATTGTCCACTATTAGCGAACAACCAGAGTACAGAACGCAGAGAATCCTTTTCGAAAAAAGCCGCCCTGGGGCGGCTTTTCCTTTTATTTCTTTTCCGCGTGAAACTGCCGCATCTTCTCGTTGAGTTTATTGTAGATATGCTCGCGAAACCATTTTTCGCTGCTGGCTTCCACCGCGCCCTCGGGCGTGAACCATTTCACGCCGCTGTTCTCGTCGGGCTTGACCGTGAGCACGTTTGTGTCGTCCGCGATGAGAAGATACGTGACGTTCAGATGCAGGTGCGAGGAGACGTACTTCCCGCGCTTCATGTGGCCGTCGACAGTCAGCACCTCAAGCGAGAAAATGTCCTCGCTTGCCGGACGGACGTTTTTGACGCCGCTCTCCTCGCGGACCTCCTTGAGCGCGACGGCGAGAAGATCCTCGTCTCCGTCGGCGTGTCCGCCGAGCCACGACCACGAATCGTAGAGGTTGTGATACGCCATCAGCACGCGGTCGAAGCGCTCGTTCACCACCCAGGCCGACGCCGTCATGTGCGCCAGTGCATTTTCCCGCGTGAACACATCCTCAAACGCGCGCAGACAGTCGAGGATCAATCCCTTGTCCCGCTCCTCCTGCTCATTGTAAGGCTGGTAATTCTCAATTTGCGTCAAAATATCCATCGTTACCCTCAATATATTTTTTCGTGCCCGCAGGCGCAAAAAGCCTCGCAGAGTTTGCGCCGCGCACGGCGCAAATAAATTTAAATCATTTTTCTGACGACATGCGCGTCAGAAAAATTCTTTGCACGTAGTGAGTGTCGAGTTGTCCGCTTACTCGGACAGCTCGGCACAGAACGAAGTGAAACTTTTTCAAAAGCGAGGGGCTTTGCCCCTCGCTTTTGAGTCATAACCAGCTGCAATCGCTTTCCTTCTTCGGCGTGCGGCTCATCAGAACGCCGATGAGCGGCGCGGCGCTCTTGCCCTCGTAGAGGACCTCGTACACTGCCGTCGAGATCGGCATCTCTACGCCGTAGCGCTGCGCGAGCTCGTGCGCGCTGCGCGCGGCATAATAGCCCTCGACGACCGCGCCGACCTCGTCCATGGCCTCCTGCGCGCTCTTGCCCTGACCGATCAGGATGCCCGCGCGATGGTTGCGTGAGTGCATCGACGTACACGTAACGATGAGATCGCCCATGCCGGCAAGACCGGCGAGCGTCTCCTTGCGCCCGCCCATGCACTCGGCCAGGCGCGAGATCTCACTCAGCGCGCGGGTGATGAGCAGCGCACGGGTGTTGTCGCCCATGCCGCAGCCGTCACTGATGCCGCAGCACAGCGCCGCGACGTTCTTGAGCGCGCCCGCAAGCTCCACGCCGACGACGTCGTCGTGCGTGTAGACGCGGAAGACCTCGTTCATGAACGCGCGCTGCACGGCCTCGGCGCTCGCCTGATCGGCGGACGCCGCCACACAGCCCGTCGGCAGACGGCGCGCGACCTCCTCGGCGTGCGAGGGGCCGGAGAGCACTGCGATACGATAGCCCTCGCCGCATTCCTGTGCGATGATCTCGCTCATGCGCAGGTGCGTTCCGCGCTCAATACCCTTCGTGAGCGAGACGAGCAGCGTGCCTTTTTTCAGGTGCGTCGCAGCCTCATGCGCAACGGAGCGCAGTGCAAACGACGGCGACGCGAAGACGGCCATCTCCGCATTTTGGAGCACCGCTAAGTCGCTCGTGACGGCGATGCGCTCGGGAATGCGCACGCCTTTGAGTAAAGGATTTTCCCTTGTCTTATCCAGCAATTCCGCCTTTTTCGGGTCGTGCGACCAGAGCGCGACGGTATGGCCGTTGTCCGATAACAGCATCGCGGCGGCGGTACCCCAGCCGCCCGAGCCAAGCACTACAATGTTCATTCGTCCTCCCCCGGCTTGGGCGCGTTCACATGGAAATGGAACTTGCTCTCCGTACCGCTTAAGAGTCTTTTGATGTTGCTGCGGTGCGCCCACAGCACAAGAAGCGAAATGCACGTGCCGAGCACTGTGCAGGCCGTGTTATGGAACACGAAATACGTGGTAAACGGCAGGCTGACCGCCGCGGCGACCGAGCCGAGCGACACATAGCGCGTCGTGAGCCACAGCACGACGAACGCGCCCCAGCCGACGAGCGCGATGCGCCAGTCGAGAAGCAGCAACAGCGTGCCGCTGCACAAAATGCCCTTGCCGCCCTTGAAGCCGTAAAACACCGGAAACATGTGGCCGATGACGCAGAAGAGCGCACCGAAATACTTGCCCGCGGCGCCCCAGCCGAGAAGATAGCCCAGGAAATAATTGCCCAGCAGCACCGCGCCGACGGCCTTGAGCATGTCGAACGCGATGACCATGGGCGCGCACTTCGCGCCGTAATTGCGGTAAAAATTCGTCAGCCCCGCGTTGCCGCTGCCATGGCGGCGCACGTCGTCATGGTAGAAAATGTGCGACGTTGCGATCGCGCCGTTGATGCAACCCAAAAGATACGACAGCACCGCAACGGCGACCGGTGCGCCATACAGCACTACTGCTGCGAACGTAGTGACCTCATCAGGATAAATTTCCATCAGTCTTCCTTATCCCCCTTCTCGCGAATAGACATGATGACTGGCGTACCCTCCAGTCCGAAGACGTTGCGGATGCAGTTTTCAAGGTAGCGCTGGTAGGAGAAATGGAAGAGCTTGCGCTCGTTGCAGAACACAACAAAGTGCGGCGGGCAGACGCCGACCTGCGTCATGTAATAGATCTTCAGTCTGCGGCCACGGTCCGTCGGCGGCTGCACGCGCGTCTGCGCGTCGGCCAGAATGTTATTGAGCATGCCGGTCGAAATGCGCATGCAGGACTGGTTGTGCACGTAGTTGATCATCTCAAAAAGGCGCGGCACGCGCTGGCCCGTTGCCGCCGAAATGAAGAGGATCGGCGCATAGGTCATGTAGGAGAGGTCGCGGCGGATGTCGTCGCGCATCTTGTCCATGGTCTTGCCGTCCTTTTCGACAAGATCCCACTTGTTCACGACGATGATGCAGGCCTTGCCTGCCTCGTGCGCGAGGCCCGCGACCTTCGTATCCTGCTCGGTCACGCCCTCCTGCGCGTCGATCATGATGAGGCACACGTCCGCACGGTCGATGGCCATCGTGGCGCGCAGCACGCTGTAGCGCTCGATCACGTCGTCGACCTTCGACTTTTTGCGCATGCCGGCGGTGTCGATGAAGACATACTTGCCCTGCTCGTTTTCAAAGTACGAGTCGATGGCGTCGCGCGTCGTGCCCGCAACATTGCTGACGATCATGCGCTCGGTGCCGAGAATGCGGTTCGTCAGCGATGACTTGCCGACGTTGGGTTTTCCGATGATGGCGACCTTGATGACGTCCTCATCCTCTTCCTCGTCATCCTCGGGCGGGAAATACTGTAAGCACGCGTCGAGCAGGTCGCCCGTGCCGTGGCCGTGCACGGCGGAAACGGCGATGGGATCGCCGAGGCCTAAATTGTAGAACTCATAAAAATCGGGGTCGACCCGTCCAGTCGAGTCCATCTTGTTGACCGCCAGCACGATGGGCTTGCGGGATCGCAGCAGCATATTCGCGACCTCCTGATCGGAAGCCGTCAGGCCGGTCTTCACATCCGTCAGGAAAATGATGACGTCCGCGTGCTGAATGGCGATCTCCGCCTGCTCGCGCATGAACGACAAGATCTGATCGTCCGTGCGCGGTTCGATACCGCCGGTGTCCACCAGACGGAATTTGCGGCCGCACCACTCGCTCTCGCCGTAGATGCGGTCGCGCGTGACGCCCGGCGTATCCTCGACGATGGAGAGCCGCTGGCCGATGAGCTTATTAAACAGCATGGACTTGCCGACATTCGGCCGTCCAACGATCGCAACCAAAGGTTTCATCTCTCTGCCTCCTTTATTCCAAAGCGGCGCGCGATCGCACCGCTCTTTATCGCAAAGCAAAATATTACAAATACAGTATAACCGAATTTTCGGCATTGCGCAAGGACAAGCTGGTCTGCGCACAATATAAATTTCTTGTGAAAATGCAGCGTTGGGGCTATAATGAGAGCCACTATACGAAAAAGGAGCGCCTTTCGATGAAGTCCCCCTCTGTTCGCGCGTCGGCGCTTGCGCCCTACGCGCTGATCCTGCTGCAAAATGTCATCTACGGCTTCGGCGACCCGATCTCCAAGGTCGCCTACGACACCGTGCCTGTTTTTTCGCTGCTGGCCGCGCGGTACCTGATGGCTTTCACCTTTTTACTGCTGCTGTTCGGAAAACGCACGGTTCAGGAGCTCAAGACTGCCCCGCGGCGGCAGCTCATCCTCCCCTGCCTCTGCATCTCGTCGAACCTCATCGGCAACGTGGCCCTCGTGCTCACGAGCGCGACGTCCGTTGCGTTCCTGCGCTCGCTCTCGACGGTCATTGTGCCGCTGCTTGCCGCGATCGTCTACCGGCAAAATTTGCCGAAAAAGCTGCTGCTGGTCTATGTGCTCGTCGTTCTGGGCTCGTACCTTCTCTGTGGTATGGGCGGGCTGTCGGGCTTTGGCTGGGGCGAGGTATTGTCGCTTCTGTGCGCCGTGCTCATTGCAGGCTCGCTGCTCTTTGGGCAGAGAAGCCTGGACTGCGTGAGCGCCACGACGCTGACCACCTTGCAATCCGCCGCGGCGACTGTGTTGGCGCTCGCCTGTTCGTTTCTGTTCGAGGGCGGCATCCACGTGTCGAACGTCTCGCCTCTCGCGTGGAGCATCATCGCGTATCTCGCTATCCTCTGCACGTCGCTCGGCTATTTTTTGCAGAACAAGGCCATGTGCGCGATCTCCGCGCGCTCGGTCGCGCTGCTCCAGTGCCTTTGCCCAGTGATGACGGCGCTCTTTTCCTTTCTGCTCCTTGGCGAAAGGCTCAGCGCGGCGGGCATCCTCGGTTCTGCGCTCCTGCTCATCGCGCTGGTCGCGGCCACGCTGCTGCGCAGCGAAACGCCGGCAGAACGCATAAGAAAAAGCTGAGTGGAGTTCCACTCAGCTTTTCTTAACGATTTTCGTTCCGAATCAATTATTCGGCTGCGACCTTGGACTCGATGACCTTGACCTGACGGCCGTTGTAGGTACCGCATTCCGGGCACATTCTGTGAGGCTGGTGCAGAGCGCCGCACTTCGGGCACGCGACAAGCGCGGGAGCGGTGAGCTTCCAGTGAGAAGAACGTCTCTTATCACGTCTCTGACGGGATACTTTCCCCTTGGGGACTGCCATGTTGACACCTCCTTAAAGTTAAGCTGAATGAACAGCGAATTTATTGTTCCAAAAGCTTTGCGAGGGCTGCTAACCTGGGGTCGACTTCCTTTTTGCAGCGGCACTTCTCATAGTTGAGGTTGACACCGCAGCCGGAACACAAGCCCCTGCAATCCTCGCGGCAAAGGGTCTTGCTTGGCATATTGAGGATGAACGTCTCCCGCGCCAGCTCGCTGAGATCAGCGGTTCCGTTGTCCAGCAGCAGGATATCGTCGTTGTCGTCTTCCTCCAGCTCCTCAGCGAGCAGACACTCGAACGGGACCTTGTACGGAAGATCAAACGGCGCTCCGCAGCGATCGCACACGGCGGAAAGCGTTGTAGTCAGGTCAAACTGCAACCGCAGCATCCCCGCAATGTTCTCTGCCTGCCCTACCACTGAGACCGGCCGAACCGCAGGACACACGCCGCCGAAGTCCACATCAGAAAAGTCCTCTGTAAAGTCAAAGGGAATTCTGCCTCCGGGGGTGTTAATGATACGTTTTACATCTAAAACCATGCTACACCTCGCAATGACACGAGTGATATTATAGAGGACGTTTTCTCGATTGTCAAATACTTTTTTCACGGTTGCGGCAAAAATTTTGACAGGATTTCTTTACTTTTTTTGCCCGCTATCGTACAATAGCAGAAAATCGCGCGCTGCGCAAGCGGAGGTGCCGCCCATGCGGGAGTTTCACATCGGAAAAAATGACGAAAATCAGCGGCTTGACCGCTTTCTCGGCAAGGCCATCCCCCTGCTTCCCGCGTCGCTCGCGCAGAAGTACATCCGCCTAAAGCGCATCAAGGTCAACGGCGCGCGCGCCCAGCGCGACCAGAAGCTCGTCGCGGGCGATATTTTACAGTGCTACATCAACGATGAGTTTTTCGAGTCGCCGAGCGAGGAAAACGTCTACCTCACGATCACGACGCCGCGGCTCAAGATCGTCTACGAGGACGAGAACATCATGCTGCTCGACAAGCCCGCGGGAATGCTTGCCCACGCCGACGAGCACGAGAAAGTCAATACGCTCGTCAACCACATGCTCGCCTACCTCTATCAAAAGCGCGAGTGGCGGCCACGCGAGGAGAACGCCTTCACCCCCGCCCTCTGCAACCGCATCGACCGCAACACCGGCGGCATTGTCGTTGCGGCGAAAAACGCTGAAGCGCTGCGCATCCTGAACGACAAGATTCGCGACCGCGAGATCGCCAAATACTATTTATGTATCGCCCTCGGCCGCGTCGAGCCGCCGAAGGGCTGCATCGAGTGCTTTTTGCGCAAGGACGAGAAGAGCAACACCGTCCGCGTTTACCACCGCCCCGTGCCCGAAGGCCGCAGCGCGGTCACGCTGTATCAAACGCTCCGGACGCGCGGCGAGCTGTCGCTTTTGGAGGTCGAGCTCCTCACCGGCCGCACCCATCAGATCCGCGCAAGCATGGCGGATCTCGGTCACCCGCTGCTCGGCGACGGCAAGTACGGCATCGGCAGCGTGAACCGCAAATATGGCGAAACGCAGCAGGCGCTCTACTCCTATCGCCTGCGTTTCGAATTCCCCACCGACGCTGGCATTCTCGAATATCTGCGCGGGCGGGAATTTCAGGTGGACGAAGTGCCATTCCAAAAGAAATATTTTAGTTAAATCCTACAAGCGGAGGGCCATAACATGGCTCTCCGCTTTCTCATTTTTCAAAAGTTCAAAATATTGAACTTTTTGTTAAATATACTCTTGCAATTTTGCACGCGCTGTGTATAATGATTTCGGTTTAGCAAAAACTGACCAAAAGTTTAGTATATCAAACGAGGAGGCATGTGCATGGACATCGGCAATAAGATCAAGCAGCTGCGAACGCGACAGGGACTAACTCTGGAGGAGCTTGCCAGCCGAAGCGAGCTCACGAAGGGGTTCTTGTCCCAGTTAGAGCGCGACCTCACCTCCCCCTCGATCGACTCGCTCAGCGATATCCTCGAGGCCCTCGGCACCAACCTCTCGGAATTCTTCCAGGAGGATAAAAACGACCAGTTTGTCTTCCGCTCCGAAGACTTTTTCGTCGACGAGCGCGAGAACTGCACCGTCAACTGGATCGTTCCCAACACGCAGAAAAACCAGATGGAGCCCATTTTATTGGAACTTCCCGCCGGCGGCGAATCGTTCGAGGTCGAGCCGCACAACGGCGAGGAGTTCGGCTATGTGCTTGACGGCAGCGTCATTTTGGAATGTGACGGCGAACGCAGCGTCGTTCGCCGGGGCGAGACGTTCTATCTCCACGGCAAGACCTTCCACTACCTCAAAAATGAACGCAAGACCACCACGCGCATCCTCTGGGTCTGCACGCCCCCGCTTTTCTAATTACTACATCATGATTTAAGTGAGGATATCGGAACATGGCTGAAGAAAAGAAGAAGCTTATCCAATTCAAGAACATCGTCAAGAGCTTTGAGGACGGACAGGTCGTTCTCAAGGGCGTCTCTCTTGACATTTACGAAAATGAGTTCGTCACGCTGCTCGGCCCCTCTGGCTGCGGCAAGACGACACTGCTGCGCATCCTCGGCGGCTTTTTGCAGCCGAGCGAGGGCAAGGTGCTCTTCGACGGTGAGGACATCGTCAGCGTCCCGCCCTACAAGCGCGAAATCAACACCGTCTTCCAGAAGTATGCCCTCTTCCCCCACATGGACGTGTACGACAACATCGCCTTTGGCTTGACGCTCAAGAAAGAGCCGAAGGACGTCATCGAGCAGAAAGTCATGCGTATGCTGCGCCTTGTGAGCCTTGAGGACTATGCCCACCGCAACGTGACCGAGCTCTCCGGCGGCCAGCAGCAGCGCATCGCCATCGCCCGCGCGCTCGTCAATGAGCCAAGCGTGCTGCTGCTCGACGAGCCGCTCGGCGCGCTCGACTTAAAGCTCCGCAAGGAGATGCAGCAGGAGCTCAAATACATCCAGCAGGAGGTCGGCATCACGTTCATCTTCGTCACGCACGATCAGGAAGAGGCGCTGACGATGTCCGACAAGATCGTCGTCATGAATGCGGGTGAAATTCAGCAGATCGGTACGCCGACCGAAATCTACCGCACCCCCGTCAACGAATTCGTCGCCAAGTTCATCGGCGAGACGAACATCATCGACGGCGTCATGCTTGAGGACGACCTCGTCATGTTCGAGGACAAGAAGTACGCCTGCCGTGCCCGCGGCTACAATAAGAACGAAAAGGTCGACGTCGTCATCCGCCCCGAGCACCTCGACATTGTCCCGCGTGCCGAGGGTATGCTCAAGGGCACGGTCAAGTCTCAGCTTTTCAAGGGCATGCACTATGAAACCGTGGTCGAAACGCGCGTCGGTACGTCCATCACCGTGAAGATGCAGGTCTCGCAGGACCGCCCTGTCTACAACGAGGAAAAGGGCGAGAAGATCAGTGCGAACGCCTTCCTTCTGGACGTGGAGGACGTCGAAGAGCTCGACGACGCCAAGGTCGTCGCCCTCGCCTCTGCCGAGGCGTGGGACGCCGAGACCGAGGAACCCATCTCCATCAAGACCGTCGAATACGACATCAAGCCCGAGACCGGCAACTACACCGTGACCTTTGCCACCGCGAACGATACGTCTATCACCGTCAAGGTGCTCGTCGTAGCGCAGAACCGCGTCGAGAGCAAGGTCTATCAGGAAGAAATTTACGCGATGAACTTCTTCAAAAAGGTCGAGGACATTCAGGAGAGCATCGCGCTCGACACCGACCTTGAGACCTGGGCCAGCGCGTCGGCGTGGTCCCTCGAAGACGGCGAGCAGGTCGAGATCACGGACGTCAAGTACGACTTCGACCCCGAGACCATCACCCCGGGCGTTTACGATGTGACCTTCTCCACCGAGGGCTATGAGTACAAGGTCTCCACCACCCACGCCTTTGAAGAGGGCGAGCAGGTCGGCCTTGTCTTCCGTCCCGAGGATATCCACGTGATGAAGAAGGAGGGCCAGTGGTGAAGCGCTTTCGTTCCATGACTTACCCGTATATCGCGTGGATCATCGCGATCATCGTGGTGCCGATGCTTCTGATCGTGCTCTATGCCTTCACGACCTCCGGCAACTCGGTGCTGACTTTCCAGTTCACCTTTGAGAACTTTGCCCGCTTCGTCACGGACAAGGTCTTTATGGATGTGTTGCTGCGCTCGCTCTATATCGCGCTCATCACAACGCTCATCTGCGTTGCGCTCGGCTACCCCATCGCCTACGTCATCGCGCAGCGCGGCGGCCGCAGCAACACGATCTTAATTCTGCTCATCACCATGCCGACCTGGGTCAACATGCTGGTGCGCACCTATGCTTGGATGGGCATTTTGCAGGACGAGGGCATCTTCAACACGATCCTTTCGTGGTTCGGCATCGGCCCCGTGTCGATGATCCACACGAGCTTTGCCGTCATTCTCGGCATGGTCTATAACTTCATTCCCTTTATGATCCTGCAGATCCACACGTCCCTTGCCAAGATGGACAAGAGCCTTTTGGAAGCCGCCAACGACCTCGGTGCAACGCCGGTGCAGGCATTCCTGCGCGTGACGCTGCCGCTCTCGCTTCCCGGCGTGATCTCCGGCATCACGCTCGTGTTCCTGCCCGCAGTGTCGAGCTTCTTCATTCCGAAGCTTCTCGGCGGCGGACAGTACGTCCTCGTCGGCAACATCATTGAAACGCAGTTCCTCACCACTGGCGACTGGAACTTCGGCTCGGCCATCTCGCTCATCATGGCGGTCATCATCATGATCTCGATGTGGCTGACGCGCAAGGCGGACGTTCAGGTCGCCTCGCAGGGAAAGGAGTGAGAAGCGCATGAAAAAGAAAACCTCTGTCGGCTCGAAGATCATCCTGACGCTCACGATGCTCTTCTTCTACCTCCCCATCCTCTATATCATTATCTTTTCGTTCAACGATTCCCGCTCGCTGACGAAGTTCGGCGGCTTCTCTCTCCGCTGGTATGAAAAGATGTTCGCCGATTCGACGATGATGGAGGCTGTGCTCTACACGGTCATCATCGCCGTCATCGCGACGGTCGTCGCGACAGTCGTCGGCACGATCACGGCCATCGGCCTTTCTAAATCCCGCAAGGTTGTGCAGAAGATGGTCGAGCGCATCAACGACCTGCCCGTGATGAACCCCGATATCGTCACGGCCATCTCACTTCTGATGTTTTTCAGCGTCCTCACGGTCAAAAAAGGCTTCGGCACGCTGCTCATCGCGCATATCATGTTCTGTATCCCCTACGTGATGCTCTCCGTTACGCCGAAGCTCCGCTCGCTCGACCCTAACCTGATCGACGCAGCGATGGACCTTGGCGCAACGCCGTTCCAGGCGCTCACGAAAGTCATTGTGCCGCAGATCAAGCCGGGTATCGTCTCCGGCGCGCTCATTGCGTTCACGATGAGCTTTGACGACTTCGTCATCTCGTACTTCACAACGGGCAACGGCGTCAACAACATTTCGATTTTGGTCTACACGATGTCCAAGCGCGTGAACCCGTCCATCAACGCCCTTTCTACCATTGTGATTCTTCTCATTACGCTGGTGCTCGGCGTCGTGAACATCGTGCCGATCGTGCGCGAAAAGCGCGAAAAGGACGGCAAGTCCTCCCGCGCCGTGAGCCGCAAGGCCATGGCAGCTGTTGCCGCCGTGCTGGTGCTGGCCGTTGTCGGCGGCACCGTGGGCGCGAGCCTTTCCCAGCAGCACAAGAGCGCCGCGGCTGTCGAGAAGTACGGCAGCAACGTTTTGAAGCTCTATCTCCCCGGCGAGTACCTCGGCGAGAACGTCATCTCCGACTTTGAAAAGCAGTACGGCGTGCGCGTCATCGTCGAGAACTTCGACTCCAACGAGATGATGTACACCAAGCTCATGGCCGGCGACCGCTACGATGTCATCATTCCGTCCGACTACATGATCGAACGCCTGATGAACGAGGACTTCCTCCAGCCGCTTGACAAGAGCATGATCCCCAACATGGAGAACATGTCTGATGCCGTGCTCGGTATGAGCTACGACCCGGACAACACGTACTCCATCCCCTACTTCTGGGGCAGCGTCGGTCTCGTCTACAACCACGAGAACGTCGACCCTGCCGTCATCGAGAGCGAGGGCTGGGAGGTCCTGCGCAACACCGACTACGCCGGTCACATCTACATCTACGATTCCGAGCGCGACTCGTTCATGATGGCGTTCAAGGCGCTGGGCTACTCGATGAACACCGAGGACCCCAACGAGATCAATGACGCCTATGAGTGGCTGCTGCAAATGAACAACACGATGTCCCCCGTTTATGTGACCGACGAGGTCATCGACGGTATGATGAACGGCTACAAGGACATCGCCGTTGTCTACTCCGGCGACGCGGCCGTGGTGCTTGATGAAAACGAAGACATGAGCTTCTATATGCCCTCCCAGGGCACGAACATCTGGTGCGATGCCATGGTCATTCCCCAAAATGCCGAGAATCCCAAGCTCGCCCACGAGTTCATCAACTACATGCTCACCTATGAAGCCGCGTTTGACAACACCGAAACGGTAGGTTATACTTCTCCCAACGCGGAGGTGTTTGAAGAGATGACCTCGTCTGAGGATCTCTACGCGGACAATGCCGCCTACCTTCCCCGCAGCGGCTACGACAAGGACGAGATGTTCCACGACAACCAGGTGCTCATGCGCGAGCTGAGCAAGCTCTGGATCAAGGTCAAAGCTGCCAAATAATATCGTAAAGGAGTTTTTTAAGATGAAAATCGGAGATACTTTTACCGTCAAGAAAGTTGTCACGGAAGACATGACCGCTGCCGCGCTCGGCAGCGGCGGTCTGCCGGTGTTTGGCACGCCGTATCTCGTCGCGATGGTCGAAAACGCCGCCTTCACCTATCTCCAGCAGGAGCTGCCCGAGGGTAAGAGCACCGTCGGCACCAAGGTCGAGGTCTCCCATGTCTCCCCCTCGCCCGTTGGCATGGAGATCACCGTTACCGTCGAGGTCACGGATATTTCCGCAAACGGCAAGATGGTCGACTTCAAGGCCACCGCGACCGACACCGCCGGCCTCATCGGCGAGGGCACGCACCAGCGCGCCGTCATCACCGTGGATCGCTTCATGGACAAGTGCCAGGCCAAGCTCGGCTGATTTTGTAAGGAGGAACCCTGATGCATTATTCGGGAGCCGTTTACCGTCCCCCCAGCGAGGCGCGCAGCCTCATCGTGCAGTGCACGCTCGGGTGCAGCCACAACAAATGTGCGTTCTGCACGATGTACAAGGACAAAAAGTTCTCCATCAACCCCATTGAGCAGGTGCTCTCCGACCTCGACGAGGCGCGCGCCTACGGGCGCTATATCGAGAAGATCTTTTTAGCCGACGGCGACGCGCTGATCCTGCCGATGGACTATCTTCTGACCGTTCTCGACTATATCAGCGACCATTTCCCTACCTGCAAGCGCGTTGCGGCTTACGCAACGACCAAGGCCATCATGCGCAAGACGGACGACGAGCTGCGTACGCTGCGCGAGCACGGCCTCGGCATCGTGTATATCGGCCTTGAGAGCGGCAACGAAGAGCTTCTCAAAAAGTTCTGCAAGGGCGTTACTGCCGAGGAGATCGTCTTAAACGCCATCCGCTGCAAGCAGGCGGGCATCGCCACCTCCGTCACGGCCATCAACGGCATGGCGGGCGCGAACGGCGACTGGCAGGCCCACGCCATCGACACGGCGAAGGCCGTTTCCCGCATGAAGCCCGACTATATCGCGTTTTTGACGCTTCGCGTCTACTCGGGCACGCCGCTGCACGACTGGATCGCGAGCGGCGAGTTCAAGATGATGGAGCCGCCCGAGCTGATGCGTGAAACACGCCTCTTTTTGGAGCACATCGACTCCGACGGCAGCATCTTCCGCTCGAACCACGCGTCGAACTACCTCCCCCTCGGCGGTACGCTCAACCGCGACCGCGAGGCGCTGATCCACACGATCGACGAAGCGCTCGACGGCAAAGTTAGACTTCGCCGCGCCGTCGAACTGGGACTGTAAGACCTAAAAATAGAACCTGCCGCAAGGTAGGTTTTATTTTTGCGTTTTGCCCTAAAGGGTAAAGGGGTACCCCGTACCGTGCGGGGTGTGAAAAAGGGGGATATTCTCTTTCCGAGGAAAGAGAATATCCCCCTTGGACCCCCAAGAGAAAGGGATTGATTGGCAGTCTCGGGCTTGAATGACTTCTATGCCTCCGGAATGGAGATGCCTGAGCGCGGCAAAGCCGCGTTGGAACTGCTATACGACTTGTCTCTGCTCCTACTATCCGCTGCCGCTCTGCCCATCTTGTAGAAGTTCGCAGTAATTCCCGTCTACCGCCAGTCTCCACAATGCGGCGAGCGAAGCAATGCCGCTATTTCGCACGCAGTCCGCCGCCAAGCAAACGTCACTCGCGCCTCACGATAGTAAGGCGCGGTTGATATCAGTAACGATTCGCAGAAGATTCATGGCGAAGCCATGTACACCGCACCCGATTGCGCAGCGTTTGCAGTTCTTCAAGCTGCAAACTGCCAATGTCGGGGGTCGAGGGGACCTCCCCTCGCGTTCTCTTGGGGGTCTAAGGGGGCCATTCTCTCACGCGAGAGAATGGCCCCCTTATCCGCGTCCCCTGCACGGTGCAGGGAAAAACGCCCCCCTGCGAGTATGCAGGGAACAATACAACACAGTGTGTTAAAACAATGTTAACTGGCTCGTTTCAGGCAATCCCGCAAACGCGCCCAGCGCGCGCAGCTGGTCGATATGCGTCTGCGACAGCTTGTTGCAGCAGAGGGAAAACTCCTCCACCGATGTAAAGTCCTTCCCCTTGCGCTTCTCGACGGTGTCGAGCGCTGCGGTCTCGCCGAGTCCGCGGACGGACGTGAACGGCGGCAGCAGGCCGTTTTCCGTGACGACGAACTTCGTCGCATCGCTGCGGTAGATATCGATGGGCTCAAAGTGGAAACCGCGCAGGCAGAATTCGTAGCAGACTTCAAGCGTCGTCATCAAGTCCTGTTCCACGGCGGTCGCGTCCTTGTTGTTTTCGATCTCGCGGATGCGGCGGCGCAGCGCGTCGGCGTCCTTGCAGCACTCGGCGGCGTCGAATGCCTTGGCGCGGATGGAGAAGAACGTCGCGTAGAACGCGAGCGGCTCGTGCACCTTGAACCACGCGATACGGAACGCCATCATAACGTATGCGACCGCGTGCGCTTTCGGGAAGAGGTAGCCGATCTTCGCAAGCGACTCGATGTACCACTCCGGCACGTCGTGCTTGCGCATCTCTTCGACCCACATCGGCCAGTCCCCCGCCTTGCCGCCCTTGACCTTCCCCTTTCGGACGGCCTCCATGATCTTAAAGCTCATCTTCGGGTCAAGCCCCATAGAGATGAGGTAGAGCATGATATCGTCACGGCAGCCGACGGTCTCCAGAACGCTCGCCGTGCCGCTGACGATCAGATCCTTCGCGTTGCCGAGCCACACGTCCGTGCCGTGGGAGAAGCCTGAAAGGCGCAGCAGCGTGTTGAAGTCCTTGGGCTGCGTGTCGACGAGCATCTGGCGCGTGAAGCGCGTGTTAAACTCGGGGATCGCGACGGCGCCCGTGGGGCCGAGCACTTCATCGTTCTCATATCCGAGCACCTTGGACGAGATGAAGATCGACATCGTGTCGGGGTCGTCGAGTGGGATAGCGCGGGCGTTCACGCCCGTCAGATTTTCGAGCATGCGGATCATCGTCGGGTCATCGTGGCCGAGCATGTCGAGCTTTAAGAGGTTGTCCTCCATGCAGTGATATTCGAAATGCGTGGTGATCGTGTCGCTGTCGGGGTCGTCCGCAGGGTGCTGTACGGGGCAGAAATCCTCGATATCCATGTCGTCCGGCACGACGACGAGGCCGCCGGGATGCTGGCCCGTCGTGCGTCGCACGCCGACGCAGCCCGCCGTCAGGCGGTCGATCTCGGCGTTGCCCGCGGCGATGCCGTTTTCCTCGAGGTATTTTTTGACGAAGCCGTAGGCCGTCTTCTCCGCGAGCGTACCGATCGTACCCGCGCGGAACACCTGCGTCTTGCCGAACATCTCGACCGCGTGCGCGTGGGCGCGCGCCTGATATTCGCCCGAGAAGTTGAGGTCGATATCCGGCACCTTGCCGCCGCCGTAGCCGAGGAAAGTTTCAAACGGGATGTCGAAGCCGTCTTTGACATACTTCGTGCCGCAGACGGGACACATTTTATCGGGCATGTCCGCGCCACAGCCATACTCGCCCGCGTGGAACTCGACGTTGCGGCACTTCGGGCAGCGGTAGTGCGGCGGCAGGGCGTTGACCTCGGTGATGCCGGCCATGTACGCTACGAGTGACGAGCCGACCGACCCTCGCGAGCCGACGAGGTAGCCGCACTCGAGCGAGCGCTGCACGAGCTTCTGCGCCGACATGTAGACGACGTCGTACTTGCCCAGAATGCTGCCGAGCTCGACGTTCAGCCGGTCGACGATCAGCTGCGGCAGATCGTCGCCGTAAAGCTCGTGCGCTTTCCCCCACACCATGCGGTTAAGGTCTTCTTCCGAATTTTCAAGCCGCGGCGGGAACAGCTTGCCCTTGGGCAAAAGCTCAATATCCTCCACCTGCTCGGCGATGGCGCGGGTGTTCGTCACGACGACCTCGTAGGCTTTCTCCTTGCCGAGGTAGTCAAATTCCTTGAGCATTTCGTCCGTCGTGCGGAAGTAGAGCGGGACGGGCTCGTTCGCGTCGGCGAATTTCTTTGACGCGAGCAGGATATGGCGATAAACCTCGTCTTCGGGGTCGAGGAAGTGGACGTCACCCGTTGCGCAGACGGGCTTGCCGAGCTCTTCGCCAAGCTTGACAACAGTGCGGTTGAAGTCCTTGAGGTCTTCGTCGTCGCGCACCGTGCCGTCGCGCACCATGAAGCGGTTATTGCCGAGCGGCTGAATTTCAAGATAGTCGTAGAACGAGGCGATGCGCTTGAGCTCATTCCAGTCCTTGTGGTCGACGATGGCGCGGAACAGCTCGCCCGCCTCGCAGGCAGAGCCGATGATCAAGCCCTCGCGATGCGCGACAAGCTCGCTTTTCGGGATGATCGGCACGCGCTTAAAGTATTTGAGGTTCGACGCCGAAATGAGCTGGTAGAGGTTCTTGAGGCCCACCTTGTTCTTGGCGATCAGAATAATGTGCTTTGGGAAACGGTTGCGCTTGACACCGAGCGGGCGGAGCTTCGTCATCTCGTCGTTGATCTGCTGGAGGCGCGTGACGCCGCGCTCTTCGAGCATGACGAAGAACTTGGCCAGCATCTGCGCGACCGGGACCGCATCGTCGGACGCGCGGTGGTGGTTGAACTGCGGGAGCTGCAAGTGGTCGGCCACGATGTCTAGCTTGTACTTGCCGAGCTCGGGCAGGAGATTCTGCGCGAAAATCAGCGAGTCGAGATACGTCGGCTCGAACGGGATGCCGCACTTTTTGCAGCCTGCGCGGATAAAGCTGATATCAAACTCCGCATTGTGCGCAGCGAGCGGGCGGCCGCCCGCAAAGACCAAAAACGCGTGCAGCGCGTCCTCCAGCTTCGGCGCGCCGCGCAGCATGTCGTCTGTGATGCCGGTCAGGCCGATGATCTCAGGCGAAAGCCGACGCTCGGGGTCGACAAAGGTTTGGAACGTGTCGACGATCTCGCCGTCTTTCAGAATGACCGCACCGATCTCGGTGATGGCATCATGCGCGACCTTCAGACCCGTTGTTTCAATGTCGAAACAGCAGATCTCAGTCGAAAAATCGCCGTCCTGCGGGCCGTGCACACAGATACGGTCGTCGATGTTGTTGAGAAAATAGCCCTCACAGCCGTAAAGGAGTTTTATTTTACCCTCGCCGGTGTGCCAGGCGTCCGGGAAGCTCTGCGCTACGCCGTGATCCGTGATGGCGATGGCGGGCATCCCCCACTTGATCGCGCGCTTGACGACCGCGGCGGTGTCGGTCAGCGCGTCCATGTTGGACATACGGGTATGTAAGTGCAGCTCGACGCGCTTTTCCTCCGCCGTGTCCGTGCGCTCGGCGTGGTCGATCTGCATGATGTCCTGCGGGTTGAGCTGCATATCCTTACCATCGTAGGAGAGCTCCATGCGGCCGCTGACGCGCAGCCACATGCCGACGCTGATCTTGCCAAGAAGCTCCGTCGCCTCGCGCTCTGGCATGCTGCGGCGGATGAAGAGCGAGCCTTCGTAGTCCGTCATTTCGAGCAACATCGTCCAGACGCCGGCGCGGCGCGTCTCGTGGCAGTCGAACTTGAAGACCTTGCCCTCAACGACGACGTGACCGGCCTTTGGCGTCAGCTCGCTGATGGGGAGCACTCTCCCCTTTGCAATCTCGCGGCCCATGATGACACTGCCGCTGCCGCTCACCCTGCGGCCAGCGTTCTTCAACATGTCGGGAAAGGCCTCCGCCGTTGATTTGACGTGGATGTCCACGCGCTTTAAGTCGTAATTGCGCGCAAGAAGCTGCTCGACCGTTTCGCGCGTCGAGTCGTTCATCTCCGCGCGCACGGTCATGTCGAGCGTCATCGTGCGCTTTTCCGGCTCGAGCACCATGTTCGTGACCATCGCGGCGTTGAGCGGGACGCGCAGGTCAAAATCCGGCGAAAAGTCGGTGAATAATTCAAAAAAAGGAATCTTTTGTGCCATAGCCACAACCTTATCTCAGTATCGTTTCCGCTCGGTCAGAGTTTTTTGATTTCCTCCATCAAAGCGTCGACTAGCTTTTCCTGCGGCACTTTGTAAAGGATTTTTCCTTTTCGGAAAATCATGCCCTCACCTTTACCGCCGGCCACGCCGATATCGGCGGCCGAGGCCTCACCGGGCCCGTTGACGACGCAGCCCATCACGGCGACCGTGATATTCTTCTTGCAGTCGGCAAGACGGCGCTCTAGCTCCTCGGCGATCGGGATCATGTCGTACGCCGTGCGGCCGCACGTCGGGCAGGAGACGAGGTTCACACCGCTGCGGCGGATGCCGCAGGCCTGCAAAATGCGCTTGGCGGCGTAGACCTCTTCCACGTGGTCCGCCGTGAGCGAGACGCGCATCGTGTCGCCGATGCCCTCGCACAGAAGGCCGCCGATGCCGATGGCGGACTTCAAAAGCCCCATCGTGGGCGTGCCCGCCTCGGTCACGCCGAGGTGGAGCGGATAGTCGACCTTTTCGTGCAGAAGGCGATAGGCCGCCATGTTGAGCGGTACATCAGAGCTCTTGACCGAGATGCAGATCTCGGTAAAATCGAACTTTTCAAGCAGCCGCACATGTCTGAGCGCGCTCTCGACGAGCGCCTCAGGCGTCACGCGGCCATATTTTGCGAGCAGCTCCTTTTCAAGCGAGCCGCCGTTCACGCCGATGCGGATGGGAACCTTGTGCTCACGGCAGGCGTCTACGACTGCCTTGACGCGGTCATCTCCCCCGATGTTGCCGGGGTTGATGCGAATTTTGTCCGCGCCGCGCGCCGCCGCTTCGACGGCGAGACGGTAGTCGAAGTGAATGTCCGCGACGAGCGGGATGGAGATATTCTCCTTAATTTCACTCAGCGCGTGCGCGGCCTCCATATTCGGCACCGTGACGCGCACGATCTCGCAGCCCGCCTCTTCGAGCGCGTGGATCTGTGCGATGGTGGCCTTGGCATCCTCAGTGTGCGTGTTGCACATCGACTGGATCGTGACCGGCGCGCCGCCGCCGATAGCGACGCCGCCTGCGATAATTTGCTTGCTCATAAGATCATCCTCCTCACAGGAGCTTGACAATGTCGTGGAACGTGACGAACAGCATCAGCGCCATTAAAAGCGCAAAGCCGATGCCGTTGATGACGTTCAGATATTTGGACGGAATTTCCTTTTTGAAAAGCGCCACGGCGATGCCGTTGACGAGCAGGAACAGCACGTGTCCGCCGTCGAGTGCGGGCAGCGGCAGCAGGTTCATCACGGCGAGGTTCACCGCGAACATCGCGGCGAAGTAGAGAATGCTCTCGAGTGCCGCGCCGAAGCCCGCCTCGGCCTCGGTCTCCTTGCCGACCTCCGTGATGGTCGAGACGATGCCGACCGGGCCGCTCAGATCGTTCACGCCCGCCGCGCCCGAAAGCAGCATTTGCAGGCTCAGTCTCACGATGCGGACATAGTCCATCGTCTGGTACCAGCTGTATTGCAGGCGCAGAAGCGGCGTCGCCTCGACGATCCCGCCGTAGGTAAAGCCGTAGGCCTCGTACTCCTTACCGTTTTCGTCGGTGTAGACTTGCTTCGTGAGCGTGCGGTCGAACTTTTTGCCGTCGCGCAGGACGGTCATGTCGATCGTGCCCGTGTCGCCAAGGCCCATGATGAGCGACACGTCGCTCTTCAAATAGACGCGCTCACCGTTGATGGCGTAGATCGTGTCGCCGGGCATCAGGCCGTCCTCTCCCTGCTGCGGGAAATCGGGGTTCAGCTCGACGATCTCCGTCGTGTAGAATGCCTGCGCACCCGCATACAGACAGATGACGATGATGAGGCCCGTCAGGAAGTTCATGAACGCGCCCGCGACGAAGATGATGAACTTCTTCCACCAGACCTGGCGGCCCAGCGCGCGGTCGTCGTCCGAATCCTCGTCCTCGCCCTCCATGGCGCAGTAGCCTCCGATGGGCAGGAGCCGCAGGGAGTATTCGGTGTCTCCCTTTGTCTTATGGAAGAGCTGCGGGCCCATGCCGATGGAAAATTCATTGACGCGCACGCCGCAGGCCTTGGCCGCCAAAAAGTGGCCAAACTCATGCACGGCGATGAGCACGCCGAAAATCAGGATCGCAATCAGAATATAAACCATGGTCTCTCCTAAATTTGGTCAGTTGAGCTTTTCGCGCACGACCTCGCGCGCGAGCCGGTCTGCTTCCAGAATATCCGAAAGCTGCGGCTGATATACCGTCTCGGTTTTATCGAGCGCCGCTTCGATGAGGTCAGGGATGGCACAGATGCCGATCTCGTCGCACAGAAATGCCGCGACAGCCTCTTCGTTCGCGCCGTTCATCGCCGCGCAGTAGACATTGCCGATGGCGGCGCACTGCTTGGCGATCTTCAGGCAGCGGAAGACCTCTTCATCGGGCTCGGCGAACGTCAGCGGCGGGCACTTGAGAAGGTCAAGCGGCTCCGCGGGCGAAACGGCCCTGTTGGGGTACGTCATCGCGTAGCGGATGGGCAGCTTCATGTCCGGTGTGCCGAGCTGGGCGAGCATCGCCCCATCGTGAAACTCGACGAGCGAGTGCACGATGCTCTGGCGATGGATGACCGCGTCGACCTGACGCAGCGGCAGGCGGTAGAGCCGCATAGCCTCGATAATCTCAAGGCCCTTGTTCATCAGCGTCGCGGAGTCGATGGTGATCTTCGCACCCATTGTCCAGTTCGGGTGCTTGAGCGCGTCGGCCTTCGTCTTAGTCGCAAGCTCCTGCAGGCTCAGGCCGTAGAACGGCCCGCCCGAGCACGTCAGAATGAGGCGCTTGATCTCACCGCGGTCGCGGCAGCCCTGCAAGCACTGGAAGATCGCGCTGTGCTCGCTGTCGACGGGGACGATCTCCGCGCCGCAGCGCTCCGCCGCAGCCACGACGAGCTCGCCCGCGCAGACGAGCGTTTCCTTGTTGGCAAGCGCGATGCGCTTTTTCTTCTCGATCGCCGCGAGCGTCGGCTGGAGTCCGATCATGCCCATCACGGCGGTGACGACCGTGTCAGCGTCGTCCGCCGTGGCGGCGGCCAGAAGGCCCTCCATACCGGAGAGCACTTGGGTGTTTGTGTCGGAGAGCCGCGCGCGCAGCTCGCGCGCCGCATCCTCGTCATAAAGCACGGCAAGACGCGGGCAAAATTCCCGCGCCTGCTGTTCGATGAGGTCAACGCTTTTATTCGCCGTCAGCGCAGCGACGGAAAGCCCCAGCTCGCGCGCCACCTCAAGCGTCTGGCGGCCGATGGAGCCGGTAGAACCGAGTAAAGCAATACTCCTTGTCATAATAGGCCTCCACAGACCGCAGCCCACACGACCGGCGCGATGAAGAGCGTGGAGTCAAAGCGGTCGAGCATGCCGCCGTGCGTCAGGAAGAGGTGGCTGTAGTCCTTGATACCGGCCTCGCGCTTGACGAGCGACATCGAGAGGTCGCCGAGCTGGCCGAAGATATTGGCCACCACGCCCACGAGGATCAGCATGAGGTAATTGGGCGCATAGCCGAGCCATGCCTTGCCGACAACGCCGAGCAGCACCAGCGCAAGCGCGCTGCCGATGGGCCCACCGATCGCGCCTGCCCAGGTCTTGTGCGGGCTGACGTGCGGCGCCATCTTGCGCTTGCCGAACCACATGCCAAAGTACATCGACAGCGCATCGCCCACAAAGGCGACGCAGAACGGTGCGAGCACATAGAGCTTGCCATAGTTTTCGTCCATGCGCAGCAGGAAAATGCAGCTGTACATCGCCGGAAACACAATGCCACCGATGATGGCCACCGCCACATCGTGGAACGTGAACGGTTTTTCCTTTCCGTAAGAGATAACCGCAAAGAGGAACGCCATCATCACAAGAATCCAGCGGAAGATCGTAACGGTCGAAATCGGAAGATCGTATGTGCCGCTCATCTCTTCCTTAAAGAGCCATATCTCCTGCATGACGACCGTTGTGACAAGTCCCCAGTAGAAATTCGCCGGGACGTTCTCTCCCGCCGTGTGCAGCAGCTCATAGGCCGCGATGCCCGCGATGCCGCAGACGACGAGCATCGTCGCCCATGCGGGACAGGCAAGCAGCACGGCGAGCAGCGCCGGCAGGCCGACGACAACCACCAACCATCTTTGTTTCATTTCTGCTTCTCCTGTTTCAGTCCGCCAAAGCGCCGCTCGCGATGCTGATACGCGATGAGCGCCTTGTCGAATTCTCTTTCCGTAAAGTCGGGCCAGAGCGTGTCGCAGAAGTAGAACTCACTGTACGCGCACTGCCACAAAAGGTAATTGCTGATGCGCTTCTCCCCGCCGGGGCGGATGAGAAGGTCGGGATCGGGCAGACCGTCTGAATAAAGGTAGCGCGAAAAGCCCTCCTCGGTCAAAGCGTCCGCGTCCTGCTCCCCTGCCGCGCAGTCACGCGCAAACGCGCGGGCGGCGTGCAGAATCTCGTCGCGCCCGCCGTAGTTGAGGCAGACGTTGGCCTGAAAGCCTTCGATGCGGGATGAAATCTCATTCGTCTCATCGATGAGTTCCCGAAGTTCCGGCGTCAGGACGCTTAAATCACCCAGAAAGCGCAGGCGGTTGCCGTCCTTTTCCATCGTGTCGATGCACTCGTGCAGATATTGCTCGAGTAAGTGCATGATGCCGTCGACCTCGTCCTTCGGGCGCTTCCAGTTTTCGGTCGAAAAGGCGTAGACCGTCAGATAGTCGATGCCCAGGTTCTTGCAGTAGGTGCCGAGCTTTCGAAACGTCTCCGCCCCCGCCTTGTGACCGGCCGAGCGCGGGAGGCCGCGCTTTTGCGCCCAGCGGCCGTTGCCGTCCATAATGACGGCAACATGACAAGGCAGGTTGTTCAAATCAACCTGCCCTGCCTTGTTCTCTTTGGAAAAGAGCCCCATATCAGACCGCCATGAGCTCCTTCTCTTTCTTCTCGAGAAGGGCGTCGACCTCTTTGCACATGTCGTCGGTCAGCTTCTGCAGGTCCTTTTCGGCGACTTTCAGGTCGTCCTCGGTGATCTCGCTGGCCTTCTGCTTCTTCTTGAAGGCCTCCATCGCGTCGCGGCGGATGTTGCGGATGGCGACCTTGCCGGTCTCGGAATACTTATGGATCTGCTTGACAAGCTCTTTACGGCGCTCCTCTGTGAGCTGCGGGAAGTTCAGGCGGATGGACTTGCCGTCGTTCTGCGGGTTGATGCCAAGGTCAGACTCCTGAATGGCGCGCTCGATGGGTTTGAGGGCCGTGCCGTCCCACGGGGTGATGACGAGCTGGCGCGGATCGGGAGAAGCGATGGCCGCGATCTGCTGGATGGGCGTGGGAGAGCCGTAGTAGTCGACGCTGATGCGGTCGAGCACAGAGGCGTTGGCGCGGCCTGCGCGCACAGAGGCAAAGTCCGCGTTCACCGCGTCGATGCTCTTTCTCATTTTGTCGGAATAAACCTTGTAATCTTCTTTATTCATGGGGATACCTCCTCAAAAATTTTTATCGTAAAACCGCAGATGCGGGATCGCTCAGTTTTCGCCAACAATGGTGCCGATCTTTTCGCCCTCGACCGCACGGATGATGTTCTCCGGGTCCTTGAGCGCAAAGACGAGCACGGGAATGTGGTTGTCCATCGAAAGCGACGTGGCCGTGGAGTCCATGACCGCAAGGTGCTGGGCCAGCACGTCCTCATAGGAGATAGCGTCGTACTTGACGGCACTCGCGTCCTTGGCGGGGTCGGCGTTGTAAACGCCGTCGATGTTCTTGGCGAGCAGGATCACGTCGGCATTGATCTCCGCCGCGCGCAGCACCGCTGCCGTGTCGGTCGAGAAGAACGGAGAGCCGATGCCGCAGCCAAAGAGCACTACGCGGCCCTTTTCCAAATGCCGGATGGCGCGGGCTCGGATGTAGGGTTCGGCGACTTCTTTGATCTCCAGCGCCGTCTGCACGCGCACGTCGACGCCCTTCTGCTCGAGCACATCGGCGACCGCCATGCAGTTCATCGCCGTGGCCAGCATGCCCATGTGGTCGGCACGGGTGCGCTCGATGTAGCCCTCGCCGTTTTTCACGCCGCGCCAGAAGTTGCCGCCGCCGATGACGACGCCCATCTGCACACCCATGTCCGTGCACTTTTTGATGACGTCGCACACCTTGGAAACGACGTCGAAGTCGAAGCCGAAGTGCTTGTCGCCCGCCAGCGCCTCGCCGCTGATCTTGAGCAGCACGCGCTTATACTTGAGTTGAGCCATGCTCATAATCTCCCCTTTCAGGAACAAGTTCAAATTTTCACAGCTACTATTTTAGCGTATTTTTGCTCTTTTGCATAGGGGGAAAGCGTAAACTTTTTTCACAAATTCGCTCTTTCCTTTTTCGTCAAGTTGAACCGCCGTGAATAGCGGAAAAAAGCAGCCGTTTCATACGGCTGCTTTTTTAGATTTTTCGTTTACTTGATGCCCTTGATGCGGATAAGGTCCTTCAAAAGCTCGACCGTGCCATCGATGCCGAGCAGGCTCGAATCGATGCAGAGGTCATAGCTCTTGGCATCGCCCCAGTCCTTGGCGGAATAGTAGTTATAGTAGGAAGCGCGGGACTTATCCGTCTTCTTGATGCGGTCTTTCGCCTCGTTCTCGCTGATGCCGTTGCGGGCGGCAACGCGCTTGATGCGGTTTTCGAGCGGAGCCGTGATGAAGAGATTGATGACGTCGTCGCGATCCTTGAGCGCGTAGTCCGCGCAGCGGCCGATCAGGACGCAGGGGCCCTTGTCGGCGAGCTTTTTGATCGTGTCGTAGGTCGCCAGGTACACCTGCTGTTCGATGGAGCCCTTGGGCGTCACATGGTTCATCGAGAAGGAATAGGGGTCCATCGCGATGGAATAGAGAAAGCTCTTCGGGCGTTCGTCAAAGGAACGGAACAGCTCTTCGCAAAGTCCGCTCTCCTCTGCCGCCTCCTTGAGCAGCATGTCGTCGTAATAGGCGATGCCGAGCTGCTTGGCAAGCATCGTGCCGATCTCGCGTCCGCCGCTGCCGTATTGTCTGCCAACCGTAATGACCATAAAGATTCCTCCTTTTTCGCGCCTTGAAACAAAATCGGTGCTATTTGGATTATAGCACCGATTTCGTAAGAAGACAATATTTTTTCCTGTTTCGATTTTGTATGCAAAATGCAATACTTATCGCAAGATTTTTCAATTAAAAAATAGCCAGACTTTCACGCCATGATTTGTGCAAGTTGTTCATTGAACGCTCTGGCTGCCGTTGTCCGTCCCAAAATCTCCCGTGGGTAGTTGTTCATCCAGTCTGCCGCTGCGATGATCTCCTCGTCCGGCACCTCGTCGAAGTTCGTGCCCTTCGGGAACAGCCGCCGGAACATCTTGTTCAGATTCTCGTTGCTGCCGCGCTCATAGCTGCTGTACGGGTGGCAGTAGTACATCTTCGTCCGCTGCCCGCCGAAGATGGAAGTCTCCATGCCCTCACAGTCAGAGAACTCGCTGCCATTGTCCACGGTGATGCTGCGGAAGATTTTGCTGAACAGCGCGCCATACTTCCGCTCCAGTCCGTTCAGCGCCGCCACCACGTTCTCCATGGTCGCGCCGTACATGGGCAGCGTGATCTCGTTGCGGCTCAGTCTCTCCGTCAGTGTCAGCACGCACTTCTTCGTCTTTTGCTTGCCCTTCACAGTGTCCATCTCCCAGTGAAACGGCTCTTCCCGCTGGTTTATTTCCTCCGGCCTGCGTTCGATGCTCTCGCCCTGCGGTGGACGCGATGCCGAGCGCACACGATTGTATCCGCGCTTGGTCTCTCCATGCAGCGGCAGGTCTTTGTTGGTGATGTTCAGAAATACGCCGTTCGTGATGTAGTTGTAGATGGTCTTCTCGCACACGCGCACGGAAAACTGTTTTCCCTCCAGTTCAATGTCCATCAGGACAGCAGCGGGGCTGCGCCCCTCGTCAGCGATCTTGCGCTCAATGTAGTCCGCCAGCGCATAGTCATTCCCCAGCTTGATCGGTCTGCCCTTGGCGGTCTTTCCGTATTCATACTGTTGTTGCGCGATGTCGGCGGAGTAGCGCTTGTCCGTGGTGTAGTCGCCGTTCAGGTGGTCGTACATCACGCCCGGACGCTTCAGCTCCCGGTACACGGTGGTGTAGTTGACGCGCAGCGCGTCCGCGATCTCCTGAATCCCGGCTCCGCCGTTGTACATCTGCTCGATCTTCAGTCTGTCAGTGTAGGTCAGGTGGTGGAACCGCTTGAACTTTCTCTCCATGCCGTGTTTCTCCTTTGCGCTTTCTTGCGCTTATTCTAAAGCTGATTACGGCAGGTGTCAATATATGCAAAATCCCTCCGCCCGCAGGTGGAGGGATTATTCTTTTCCCAGCAGCCAGTCCGTGCTCACGCGCAGCACCTCGGCCAGTATCGGCAGCTCAAAGTCCGGCACCACGCGCTTGCCGGTTTCAATTCTGCTCACGGCCATCTGCCCCAGCTGAAGACCGGCCAGCTGCAGCTTCGCCGCCAGCTCTTCCTGTGACCAGCCCATACGCATTCGCGCCTCGCGCACCCGCTCGCCGCATAGATTAAAGCGATCTCCCAGTGTATACAGCCGCACAGCTCCGCCTCCTCATAATCATCTTTTGCATATTCTTGCTTGAACTCACCATGTCTTCGTGTTAATCTTATAAAAAAGATGATTAGACGGAAAATATTTTTTGGAGGTAGACTTATGAAATGGCTCGTGTATGGCTGCGGCCTTCTGATTTCCAGTACTGTGCTTGTTGCGCTCTCCATGTCTGGTGTGCTTCCTGCCCTCGGCGGTATCGGCTCCGGGCTGTTGACAGTCTGCGTCTACTTTCTCGGTGTATATCTCGCGCCGCGCCTCATCATTCATCGCCTTCAGCAGCGTGTTTCGAAAGAGAAGCCCGAAGATATTGTTACCATTGAGCCAAATCGTAAGCCCGTCCACCGCGATGTTGTCGGCTACCAACTGGCTATATTTATCCTTGTTTGTGCATCGGTTCTCTTTGCTCTCCGATGCGGCAGTGCATCCAGCGAAGTCGAGCAGCTGCAGGCGCAGCTCGAAGAGCAATATCACGACCGTTATGAAGAAGGCTATGCAGATGCCGAAAGTACCGCCTATGAAAGCGGCTATGATGTCGGGTGTAAAGATGGCTACAGCACCGGCTATGCCGACGGAGATGCTGCTGGCCGCAGTGCAATCCTGTCCACTTACTACAATGAGCTGCGCTTCTTTCGCAACGGCGCTTGTATCGTCACGGAAGAAGGCTATCGTTATCACCACTATGGCTGCCATCACATTGCAGGGCGCGAGTATTGGATATACAACACCGAGTTGGCAGAATATAAAGGCTATTCTCCCTGCATTGATTGTTGGGAAGATGGGCTTTTGACAATTACACTGAGCTGATAACGAAGCAGAACACCGCCGGGTCTCCCCGGCGGTGTTCTTGTCTTATCCCTTCGGCAGTACCAGCCCGCCGGTGTAGCTTGTGCCATCCGGCAGCACGATGCCGCTCTCTGTCTCAGCGTTCAGCGCATCGTAGACTTTCTGCCCCACGCTGGTGCTGTACGGGTTTTTCGCAGGCTTCCAGCTCTTGTTTGCCAGCTGCCATAGTGCAGCCTGCTGCGTCACCGTCAGGTTCTGCCCGCCGCCCGCTCCCGGCAGCACGATGCCGTTACCGCCGCCGCCCATAGAATCAATGGCCGCTTCCACCTCTTCCTGCTTGAACGTGCCGTTGCCGTCAAAGTCGAACTTCGGCAGCAGCTCCCGGAATGAGACATACGCTTCCGGTGTCACGCCGTAGCTGTATCCCGTCTGCAGTTTGCTGTACTCGCTCTCCTGCATCATCTCGCCCAGCACGCTCATCTGCTCTTCGGTGCTCAAGCCCGCATCCACCACTGCGCGGTAGCGCTGCAGGCCGCTCACGCTGTCCTTGCCGTCCTCCGGCTCCAGTGCGTTCAGGCTGTTTGCCAGCTCGTAGGCTGCGTCATCACTCAGTCCCGCCGAAACGAAGCTGTCGTACCGTGCTGCCTCCGCCGGAATCTGACTGTAATACTTGAAGCAGTCCCGCACGGTTTCCGCCTGCTCTGCGGCCAGATTCTGACTGTTCACCCAGCGGGAGAACTCCACCGCCTTCTCTGATGCGCCGCTGTACTTCTCGTTGACGGTGGTGTACTCGTTCTGCACCTTCAGGAACGTATCAAAGTCCATTCCCGCCTGCTCGAATGCCATAATGTCATCGTCTCGGCTCGTGGTGTAGCTGCCGTCTTCCTGCTTCTCGCCGAATAGGTATCTGTACACCTCCCGCTTCTCGTCGTCCGTCAGTGGGCTTTCCGCCAGTGCGGTGCGCTTTGCGTTGGATGCTTCTGCTCCTTTCAGGCTTCCCGCGTTTTTAACATCCAGCAGCACCTGCGTCACCGCGCCCATGTCCGCGTCGCTGTCGGCCAATGTGTCCATCAGCTCCCGTTCCTTGTCGGTTGCCATCAGCCCATAATAGGCCACGCTCTTTCCGTCGCCGGAGATGTCTGCGGCCTGCAGTACTCTTCGTTCCGCTTCGGCCTTGCTTTCCGTCTCCGTCTTCTTCGTCCCGCGCAGCTCCTTCAGCAGGTTGTACGCATCTTCTTCCGGCACGCCAGCCTCCGTCATTCCCTGATAGGCAGCAGTCTCCTTTGCGCCGAAGCTCTTGAATCCGCTCTCTACCCAGTCCCTTCCGGTCTTCAGTGAGGTTTTGCCGAACAGCATGGCTTGCCCCGCATTCAGCGCAGCCTGCCATGGGTCATCATTGTACACCGGGTACTGCAGCAGATCATTGCCTTCGGCATCCACCGAATAGCTTCCGCCTTTGATCGTGGCGCTCAGTCCTTGGTAAATCTTCTTCAGCTGTCCGCCGCCGAACGGAAGCGCCAGATAGGTCAGCGGGTTCATCAGTTCTTTGCCCGCCGTGGCCAGCTTCTTCTTGGTGCTCCATGTGTCGCTCGTCACAGTCTTCAGCAGGTTGTCCCAATCCGGCAGAGCGCTGCTGATCGGGACGCGCCCGCCGCCCAGCACGCCGCCGATGAACGGCAATTCCTCCGCCACATCGCCCAGCGTTTCGGTCACGGTGTCGTAGGCGTTTTTCTTCTCCGTCTCAAAAGACGGCATATCGCCTGTCGCAGCACCTACGCCCAGCTCCACAAGGTTCGGCAGCTCATATCCGGTGATGTCGCCCACGGTGTCGTTCAGGATGCCCAGCGGGTCAAGCGCCGGTCTGCGTCCGATGAAATATTCGTAGACTTCATCGTACAGCCATGCGCCGAGGAAGAACTTGAACAGCGCCATTGCCAGCGCCGCCAGTCCCTTCTCCTTGTATGCGCGCGGCATATCCTTGAAGAGATAGCTCAGCTGGTTGTTGACCTCCAGCTGGAACTGCGTGAAGACCTTCGTCAGCGGATTGCTCCGATTGAACAGTGTCGGCGTGGAGCCTTTGCTGCGGTCAGCCATCACGCCCGCCGTCCAGTTGTCCGCCTCCGTCATGGCGGCAGTCTCGCTCATCCCGCGCTTCAGGTTCTGGTTGTACCGCGCGCGCACCAGACTTCCGGCGGTAAACTGGTCGATATACTCCATCGGCGAAGACATGGTGGCCGATGCCTTCTGTGCCCATGTCCGCACCAGCGGGTCGCTGCCCTTACGGTTGGTCAGGAAGGCGGACGCATCCACAATGCCGTCGTTTTCTTTGAAGCTCTGCAGCGTCTGCCACATGCCGCGCAGCAGTTCCCCACGGTCAAGCATCGCGCCTCCCTGCGTCAGCGGGATGAAGTTGGTCAGCCACGATGCCGGGTTAATGGCCACCATGTTGGCAGCCACGCGGCTCTCCAGTCCCTTCACAAGGTTGTACATGTTTCTGCCCAGCGCCTGCTCCATGTTGCGGTCTGCGCGGCTCTTCTTGTTGGCCAGCAGGTTGGTGTACTCCTCCAGCTCCACCACGAAGTTCGACAGCGCAAACCGCCCGTCTTCGTAGATGCTGTCGATCTTGCTGCGCTTCTCTTCCTCTGTCAGCCGCGTGTCGGCGTACACCGTGTCCACCTGCTTGCGGATGCCCTCGTCGCCGGTGCGGTATCGTGCCTGTGTCGCCAGCGCCCGCAACTTCTGGATGTTGTCCGTCTGATAGATGACATCCGCTACGCCTTCTATGTATCGGTCGAAGCCTTCCACTGCGTCATAGGCCGTGTCAAAGCCAAGGCGCTGCTGTGCGTTTCCAAACCACTGGATGCCCGGTCGGAAGGTGTGTGTCAGGCCGTTAATGGTGGTGGGCAGCGCCGTCACCTGTGTGTCGATACCCAGCGCCCTGCCGAACAGTCCCATGATGCCGTCGCCGTCACCCGGCTGGAAATGCGGGAAGTAGCCGCTGCGGTAGTTCACCGGCTCGTACCCGTTGCGTACTCTGGCCTCGTTCATCTGCTGGAACAGCTCGTCGTAGATGCTGCGGAACTCCTCCACCGCGTGCTCGATCTTTGCCTTGTCCAGCTGCGGGTTCTGCGCCCACATATTTTGCACGATGCTGCGCCAGTCGCTCAGCGTCTTGCCGTCCCGCTCCGCCATGCGCCCTCTGCTGTTCTCCAGCATCCGGATGTTATCCATCGCTTCGCCCAGCAGCTGCACGGCGTGCGCTTCAGAGATTTTCCCCTCCTTCTGCATGGCCTTCGTTTCTTTGGTGCTCAGGTTCAGCGCCCGTACCCGCTCACGCATTTTGTTCTTCAGTCTCGTGGACTTTGCCTGCGCCTCGTGCACCGGTGTGAAATACTCTGCAATGATCTCCTGCGCCAGCTTCTTGTCTTTCACGATGTCAAGGATATTGCGCTCCATCGTCTCGCGGGAATAGAGAATACCAGCTTTCTTGTCCTTCCAGTCGTTTGCAGTCTCTAAGAACTTGTCCGCCTCTTCCCGCAGCTTCGCCCGCTGGCTCTGCTTGTACTCCGTCAGCAACTTCACCAGCCGCTCGTACTCCGTTGTGGCCTCATATACAGCGGTGATGCCCTTCACATTGTCCGTCTTCGGGTCAAGGTGCTCCAGCTCGATCTCACCCTTCAGCAGCCGTCCCAGCTGCACATTGTCGTGGTCGGTCAGCAGGTTCTTCGCTTTTGCTTTCTCCGATTCCCACCGCGCCTTCTTCAGCTGCTTGTAGGCTTCTGTGACCTGTTCCGTCGTCATCGGTGTCTCCGCCGCCGCGTTCGCCTTTACCGCACGCTCGTCAGCATAGCGTTTCACAGTGCGCAGGTCTCCAATGGTGTCTCCGATGGCAGCATCAAAGTCATTCTTCGCCCAGCGCTTGAACTCCTCCGCATCCCGTCCATAGTATTCGCTCAGGGATTTCTCCGTTTTTTCGATGCTCTGCGCCACTTCAAACATGCGCACCAGCTGGTCAGCCGGATGCGTCAGATCATCCGGGAACAGCTCCGGTGCCATGTCCTGCAGCTCCTGATACGCCACATCCACCGGCAGCCCGCCCTCGTTGACGATGCGCAGCCGCCCGAAGGCGCTCTTTCGGAAGTCATTGAAGTCCGCAATGTCGTGCTTGTCTTCCTCCGATATGGTCACAGCCTGCGTGCGAAGGTGATCTTTGATGTCCTTATACTGCTGGTAGAACTCCTCATCCACCACGATGCCCTCACTGTATGCCCGCTCGAACAGTTCCGCCGCCGTCTCTTCCGAAACGCGCCCGGTGGTCAGGTACTCCTCGCTGATCTGCTGCGCGATCTTCTGCAGGTATTCCCTCTGTGCAAAGTGCGGCACGCTCAGCGCGCGGCTTACGCGCCCAACAAGGGCGTTTTCAGCCCGCTTCAGGTAGTCCTGTGCCTTCTTCGGCAGCGATGTGCGGATGCTGTTCTTCTTCTCTTCGTCCTCCGCCGTCGGCAGCGTCGCCTCCGTCGTTTCCCCCTCTGTGACGGAATATTGCAGCGTCCGTTCATCAGTTGGCATGGTGAAACGCTCCACCACCGCATCGCGATTTTCATAGCTCAGCGGCAGCAGGTTATGCACCCGCACCTCCGCGTCAGACCATGTGCCACCGAAGTCCTGCCCGGTCAGCGTCAGCTCTCCGATCTCGCTCTTGGAATACTTGTTGGAGGAATCGAACAGCAGCACCGGGATTTGTTCCACGCCTGCATTTCGCATGGCCACCGCGCGGTGCCGTCCTTCGTGTCCCAGCACCTCTCCGGTTTCGTGGTCAATGTTCAGCTGGATAGGCTGCCACCTCGTGGCTTCGCCCAGTTTCTCCGCGTCCAGCGTCTTGCTGTGCTGCTCCACGATCTGCCGCCCGCTTTCGCTGGTGGTCAGGTTCAGGAAGTCATCCGGTGTCATGTAGGCAATGTACGCCTTTGCATACTTCGGGCTGCTCTTTGCTGCATAGTCTCTCAGATAGGTGTCAATGGTGCTTTCCTTCAGTTTGACCGCTCCGTCATACTCTCCGCCTTCGCTGATAGAGAACCGGATGTCCGGATTGTCTGTCGGGTTTTCGTTGGTGACGCTCTTGATCTGTTCCGGGGAGAAGGCGATGTATACCGCGTCCGGCGTTCCGTTGTCGTCCATCTCGATGTCAGTGGACTTTACGATGATACCGTCATGCCCGCCTTCCTGCGCCCAGCGCTTCAGGTCTCCGTGCCGGATGTCTGCCTGTCCGATTGCACTGCCCCAGCCTTCGTCCTCAATGACAAGCGGGTTTTTCAGGTTCAAATAAACCTGCATGATTTCCCCCTTGCCCTTGTAGCCGGTCGCCTCTCGTGCATACCCGGTTGCATCCTCAATGTATGGGCTAAAGTAAAATCCGAGATCGCTGCCTCTGTCTGCAAAGTTTTCCCCGATGTGTGCCTTATCGAAGACCGTAAACTTTGTTCCGGTTCCATGGTAGAGCGTCAGCAGCCGTCCCTCGCCATCCACCGCTTTGCTGTCCTTGAAGAACTCTTGCTGCGCTTCCGTCAGCTGCCTGCCGTCGCTGTCCTCGCTGATGGAGAACTTCACCCCCTCCAGCCCGTTCACCAGCGCCTTCCGCTGTTCGTCGTTGCCGGTCTCGTACTGTATGATGTTCACACCCGTGGCCGCCTTCACCGCTGCGATCTCTTCCGCCGGTGCGCTGGTTGGCGCGATGATGGCCGCCGCCTCGCTGAAGGGGACTACTCTCTGCGCCTTCGCCTCGTAGTATCCCGTAGGGATGTTGGCTGCGCGTTCGATGAGCGTCAGGATGCTCTTGGCGTGCCCGTCGGATATGGCATAACCTTCCTTGCGGAACGCCGCCTTCACCGCCGCCACGGTTTTCTTCCCCTTGGCCGCTTCTGCGATGATGCCGCTCAGGTTTTGCTCTTCCTCGAAGCTGTTGTCGAACCGGTGTTTTGTGGTACGTAGCAGATCGTCCGTCACCCGGTCAAGGTAGATGCCGAGGTCTCGCAGCGCCTTCTCGTGTTCCTCTTCGCTCACCGTGCGCAGTCTCGCCTCGTCCGCGTGCATCTCGTCCACGTTCCGATATTCCCGCGTGGCCGTTGCCGCCAGTGTCTCCGGTGTCACGCCGTACATGTTCGCGCCCTTGGCTGCCGCCATGTTCATGGCCTTCACGATGTTCTCCGCCGTGTAGTTCCAGTGTGTCTGTGCAAAGCTGCGTCTGCCGCTGTCGGTCACTACATCCTCGCCGTTGTAGATGCCCCGCTCGCCCAGCAGCCCCTCCAGCTGTGGCTGCACCCAGTCTTTCACCGTCCGCAGCGCATCGTTCCAGCTTCCGCCCGGTGCGATCATCTCCATCATCTTGGCCACCGTGGCTTCCTTGTCGATCTCGCCCGCGCTTCCGCCGCTCTCATAGAACTCCTGCGTGCTCCGGATGAAGTCCTCCACCCGGTTAGGGAACACGTTGTTCTTCATGTAGTAGTCGATGCGCTTCTCCTTGGATTCCGGTCTGCGGTTCAGGAAGTTAGTGTGTTCCTCTGCATAGACCTCCCTAATGGCCTGCTCCGCCGGTTTCATCTCTTCCGCTGTCAGGCGCTCGCCGGTCATCAGCTTCACCGCCAGCCGCGCCACTTCCTGTTCGCCCACCGTGTCAAGGTATCTCCGGATGGTCGCGTTGCTGAAGAAACGGTCGAACTGCTTGTCGCGGTACACCGGTTCAAGGCTCTTGCCCTCGCTCTGGAGGAATGCCGCCTGCACCTCCGGATGCTTCGCCAGCTTGTCGGCGATCTCTTCCGGTTCCCATCTGGTCTCATTCTCCAATCCGATCTTACCCAGCGTGCCGCTGCCTTGGAAAACGCCGCCCGCAAACTGGCTGGACAGGTTCTTGATGTTCTCATCGAACGCCCGCCGCGCCTCGTAGTTCACCTCGCGCTCCACCAGCGCATTGTCCTTTGTCGGTGTCCATGCGTCGCCGCCGTACACCTTGTTACGCGGGTCTGCCTCCGGGTCTATGGTGGCACGTGGGAACACTACGCTGGTATCTCCGTACTTCGTGTGCCCCTCCGCCGCGTCCACGATGGCCACGGAAGGGGATGGGATGCCGCCCCAGTTCAAGGCCGCGTCACGAATAACAGACCAGTCCTTGTTGTGTACGGCGATCAAGTCCTTCGTCCGCTCCACCGGCTCGTCGATGGAGAAGCGCTTCTTGACAGGCGGCAGCTTCTCTGCTACACTATCGTCAGAGACGGATGCAGTGCTTCTGGCAGCTCCCGGCGACGGGTTCGTGCTTATTGCTGCATCCGCCTCTTTTTCTGTAAAAGAGGTCGGCTGCAGGTTTAGCACATCATACAGTGCCATGCTTCCATTTTTCTTCGTGCCTACCACCACGTCCGCCGTGTAGTCGTTTCCGCCCACTCGCAGCAACACATTACCTCTGGCGAAGTCCGTGATTCTGTCCTTGCGCGGATGGTTTAGCCCTTCGTTCACCCAGTCCGTCGTTGCGCGCAGGATTTCGTCGGCATTGTCCGTGGCGCGTAGCTTGTCCGCGTGCAGCTGCGGGTCGTTGTTATAGAGCCACTGCATGTACCGGGAGAAAGTCATCTCCTGTCTGCTTCTGCCATCAATCTGAATTTCGTTGTTCCCCACGGTGATGCCGTTTGGGAACTTTTTCTTCAGGTTCTCCTTGACGGTCTTCACCCAGTCTGCCTCCGGCACGCCCGTAAGGATGTCCTGTTCCACCTCCACGAACGGCTTGTTGTCCGAGGTCTTTCCGATGGCGTAGCCATCCCCACTGTCAGCAAATACCGTGTCCTCGCTGCCATAGTCAGGCGATGTCTCCCGGCGCTCCTGCGCCGTCAGCTCCCGTCGCTTCGCAGTGTCCCGCGCCTCGATCTCTCCCGCCGTGTCGCGGTACAGGTCGGTCGGCATCCGGCCTCCGTTCCTCGCGTTGCGGTCGATGCTGTCCCGCAGGCTGTACCAGTCCCATACGCGGTCGCCGTACTGTTCCTCCAGCTGGTCTCTGCGCTCGTCGTAGCGTACCCACTCCGGCGGGTCTGGCTCGATCTGCTCCCATGTGTTCAGGTCAACCTTCCCGCGCGGCACCTTCGGTGCCATGGCATTCAGCTCTTCCATAGCCGCAACGAACTGCGGGTCGCTCTCCCGTATCTGCTCATACTGTTCCTGCAGTCGTGCGCCCTCGCGCCGTTCCTCCGCCGTCCTGCTGTCAAATCCGTTTTCCATTCTCCGGTTCCAGTAGGCGGGGTTTGCCCCGCTGGCAAATCCTTCCCGGTTCTGGATGGCGTGCTGCGCCTCATGGATGAGGGAGTTCAGCAGCGCCTCCGGTCTGTTCTTCAGGTCGCGGCTCAGCTCGATGCTGTCAAACTTCCTGCTGTATCCGCCGTTCTGTCCGTCCTCCAGCGTGTGGAATGTCACGCTCAAATCCGCCATATCCGGATAGGCTTCAAACAGCTCCGGCGCATCCACCAGCTCTCCCAGCGTGGTGTAGTTGGGAATATCCGCCGCGTCGGTGCGCAGCTGCATCCTGCTGTCGTCGATCTCGAACCGCCACTTGCCGTCCGCAAACTGATGCCAGCCCGTCGCCTTGCGGATGCTCTCCATGTCGGCTCCGGCCTGCTGCATCTCCTGCGCTTCCCGCAGGCTTTCAAGGTTCGCGCCGTTGGCGTTCGCCCCGGCATAGCTGTGCTGCAATCCGCCCAGCCCCTGCTGCATGTCGATCTCCGGGTCATACATGTCGTTGAACGCCGCTTCTGCATCCTCTTCAGAGATTTCCCCGTTTGCCATCTGCTGCTGCAGCGTGTTCATGTTCTGCGCCTGCGCAGCGGCTCGCTGCTGCATGTCTGCGGTGAAGCTGCTCTGTGTCTCCTGCAGGGCGCTCTGGTAATAATTCTTTGCCTTCGTCAGGAACGCCCGCTCCTGCGCGTCGCTGTTGCCCAGCTTTGCCAGCAGCTCGTTGATAAACTGCAGGATGCGCTGTCCCAGCGTCCGGTTCTGTTGCACCATGGCGCGGATGCTCTGCTCGTCGGTCAGCAGGTACTTTTCCACATACTCCGCCACGATCTCCGAATCAATGGCTGCGTTGTCCGTCAGGTTCTCGCCGTGCCGCGCATACAGTTCCGCCTTCTGCTGCCGCATAGCCTGCAGGTCTCCTCCGGTCTGCCGGATGCGGTTCAATACCAGCTTCTGCAAATCGCTGTAGCTTCCGCTTGCCTCGATGCTGTGTGTCAGTTCGTGGCTGATGATCTGTGCCACCGGGTTCTGGCTGCGTGCGTTGACATAGATTTTCCCGTCTGCTGGGTTGTAGTAGCCGTTGTGCATTCCTCCAGCGCTATCCGCGCCTTCGTCGAAGAATACCACCTCGCGCCCCACAATGTTGGCGATGCGCTGTACCTTGGCGACGGTGTCCTCGTCCACGCCCGCAAGAATGCCCGTGCGTTCCGTTTCCGTCTCGGCTCTCGCAGCTCTCTGCCGCGTTTCCGCCTGTTCCGCCGTCGGCAAAACGCCCAGCCGATCTGCCTCCATGGTCTCTCTCAGCGGCGCAGTTTGGCGTTCCTGCTCCGTTGTGCGCTGCTGCGTCTGCGTTTCTGCCTGCTCAGCTGTTGGCAGTTCCGTTCCGCCGGTCTCTTCCGCCGTCGGCAGCACCACGCCTTTCGTCTGTTCCTGAGCGGTTCCGGTTTGTCCTGCAGTCGGTTCCGTCTCTTCCAGCATTCTGGTGGTCTCCGCAAACAGTCTGCCGATCTCCGTATCCGTCAGCTTCTTGCCCTTGTTCAGCTTGTTCTTCAGCTCTTGTCCCAGCTTGTATGCCTCGCTGTTTTCATCAAGGGTCGCCGCCGTCTCGATGATGCTGTTCACCATCTCGTCGCCCATCTTGCGCAGCGTGCTGCCGGTCTGCTGGTATCCGGCGTTTCGCTGCACCGTTCCGATGCCCACACCCGCCGTGGCCATGGTGCCGCCGGATAGTGCGCCGCCGAGGAAGTCCAGCCCCATCTCCGCCGCCTGCTGCGCCACTGCAAGGCCGAAGGCTTCGCCCTCCGTCTTGCCCTCCGCCATATATGCGTCGATGGTCTGCTGCCACTCGCTCTTGTCCTTGGCGATGAGGATGTCGGCAAACAGGTTGATGAAGTCGCTGCCCACTTCCTCCGCGCCTTCCGTGAACGCATTCTTCAGGATATATTTGATGGCTCCGTCTTCCCACTTGCCTTTCAGCAGCGCCTCGATGCTGAACTTCTCTGTAAACACTTCCGCCGCACCCGCGATGGTTCCCAGCGTGAACGCCTGCGTGTCTGTCAGTCCTCTATCCTTCGCTGCAACGGTGGCATCCGCCGCCGCGCCGGTGCCCATAATGGCAAGAGACATTCCCTCGCTCAGTGCGCCGCCTCCGCCGAATCCGCCCGTGATCGCAGTATTCAGCAGGAAGTCGCCCATACTCATGCCGGTCTGGTACAGGAAGCTGCCCGCCTGTCCCCAGTTCCCGCTCTGTTCAATGGTCTCCGCCACCTGATTGCGAATGGCATTGTTGGCGTAGGAAAAGCGGTTGTACGCCGCATTCTGGTCGATGCTTCCGGTGCCGAGATAGTCCGCCGCCTGTGCGAGATAACTCAGTCCCTTCATCGGGGAAGTCAGCACGCTGAACACGCTGCTGCCCACAGGTGATTCCTTGGCATAGTCTCTCCAGTATGCCTCTTCTTCCTGCCGCTGGCGATAGTTCAGATCGCCCGTCAGGTAGTCATAGTAGGCGTGTGCCGCGTCCTTGCCCTGCGAGGCGTACAGATAGTTAAAGATGGCCACTTCTTCGTCGGTCATCTGCTGCGATTCCGATCTGTTTTCTGTCGCCATGCCGAACAGAGCGCCCAGCGGGTTGCTGTCCCCGCCATAGTTCGCCCCGGCTTGATTTGTGATGTATGCACCCGCCTCGCTGTTGCCGTTGATGTACTCATACAGCGGGTCATCCCAGCCGCTGGCATCGTCACTGTAGTTATCAAACAGAACGTCGAGGTTGGAGCGCTTCTTTCCGTTGGCCGTGCTCTTGTATTGGCTCTTTTCGCCAAAGTCTTCCGCGCTGGTCAGGTCGGCATACTGGTAATATTTCTTCCAGTCCAGCTCCTCCTGCAGCAAATCCGCCGCGCCCTGCGCCTCAGCAATCTGGCTGTCCATGGCCTTGGCCTGCGCCTGCAGCGCCTGTGCCTGCTGGCTCCATTGCATCAGCTCATTCGTCCCGCCGCGCCGGGAAGATACCTTGTTCATCAGCTGCTGTGCCTGCTTCTGCAGCGCCTTTTGCTGCTCTTGCAGCCGCTTCACATTGCTCTGCGCCGCCGTCAGGTCGGCGTTGATGGCGTTCTCGTCCGTTCGGATGGTCTTCTTCCAGTTGTCGAACAGGTTCTGCTGCTCTGTGCGGTAGGCTTCATAGTCCTCCGCCGCCTGCTTGTACTGGTTCCACGCAGGCTCATAGGCGGCATAAGCGGCATCCACCGCTTTCGTCGCGTCTTCATACTGTTTCAGCGTGCTGGCATATTCCTGCTGCATCTGCTGCACAATCCCGGACGCAATAGCACTGCTGCCCGCGTACTGCTGCAACTCCGGCAGCTTTCCACTCAGCTCGTTCAGCTTCGTATAGAGATTGCCCGCCGTCTCATTGGCGCTCTGCAGCTCCTCCGCCTTCTTTTTGGCGTTCGCCTCATAGGTGGTCACGGTGTTGTATTTCCGCTCCATATCCATGCCCAGCTTCGGCTGCGAATAGTATTTCCCATCCGCCGTCGCGCCCACGAGGTAGTTCTGATAGCTGCCGTACTTCTGCTGCATGGCAGTGGAGCGGTTGTACTCACTCTCCGTTAGCTTATCAGATGCAGCTGCGCGTGCGGCATAGTTCTGCCGCACGCTGCTGTCATACTCGTCTCTGGTTTTCCCGCTCCGCTCGAAGGCTGTGTTGCCGCTGGCAGGGTTCTTCTGCGTGTCTACCTTGCCCAGCTTCTGATTGCTCCACGCGGAAAAGGTCTGCGCCTTTTGCGGCGTGCCGGTCGTCTTTGCTGTGCCGGTCGCCTGTCTCATTTTGTTGTTGCTCCACTCAGAAAAGGATGCCATACCGTGTCCTCCTTACTTGCTGGCGGCGTATTCGCAGTAATCTTTGATATAGTCCGCGTAGCTGTTGTAGTTCTTTACCTCAGTGCCTCCGGTGCCGTACTGCTGTAGCGATGCCTTCCTGCGGCTCCACTCGCTCTTGGTCATCAGGCCGGAGCGCACGCTGCCATCCACACCCGCCGCCTTCATGTAGGCAATGGCGCTGTCGTAGTCGGTCACGCCGGAGATATTCCCGCCGCCGGAATCGCCGCCGTTCTTGGTGAATCCCGCCTGTGTCAGCATTGCCTCCGTAATGCCTGGATTGCTCTGCAGGATGCTGTTCCATGTGTCAGCGTCGATGTTCGTTCCGTAGGCCGCCTTCAGCGCTGCGATGTCCTGCGCGCTCAGCCCGGTCGTCTCGGTCTCCTGCGGCGTTGTGTTTCCGCCGCCTCCACTGCTTCGGCTCCCTCTGGAAGGGGACTTGCCCGCCGCCGTGGTGTTAAATCGGTTCAGCGCCGCTGCATCCGGGTTGATGCCCAGTTCCCGCAGTCCGGAGTAGTCGCCGTACTGTGCAGCCAGCTGCGCCAGCTGATAGCGTCGCTCATAGTCCGTCGGGTTGTTGTCGGTGTTGATGCCCAAATTGTTCAGGAACGAATTGTCGCCCAGCTCCGCCGCCGTCAGCGCCTTGTTCATGGCCTCGCTGCGTCTGGCCGTCTGGTTGTTCACCTCGTCCAGCAGCTGCCCATAGTTGAAGCTGCGATCGGTATTGAACTGGTTCATATCGTTCAGGTACTTGGTGTAGTCCAGCTGCTCCAGCCCGCTCGCCGTCTGCAGGTCGTTGTTGATGCGGTTGTACTCGTCCATCCATGCCTGATAGTCGAAGGCACGGTTGGTGTTGTACTGCTGCATCTCGTTGAGGAACTTGTCGTAGTCGCTCTGCTCCGCACCCTGCACCGCGCCGAGATCAGAGAGCTTCATGTTGTAGTCGTTCATGTACTTGTTGTAGGCCAGCTGGTAAAGCTCCGGGATTTTGTCCGTCATCTGGCTGGCGTAGTAGTCGCCCGCCTGCGCCGCCGCGTTTACCGCGTAGCTGGACGGAATGCCTCCGCTGGCTGCTGCCGCCGCGCCCAGCGCGTCCTGCGTGGCTCTCTGGCCTTCCCGCGTGTACTGCTTGCGGTACTGGCTGTAAAGCTGGTCGTTCTCCGGGTCATAGCTGAAGTCCTTCCGGTTCACGATCTGGCCAAGCAAGTCCTGAATGGTCGCGTCGTAGCGGTTGTTGTATTCCGGCTGCGCCTCGCCGTAGGAATAGCTGCCGTAGCCCAGCTGCTTGTCCAAAAGGCCGCTGATGGTGTCGGCATAGTTGTTTTTGTAGGTCGGCGCTGCGCTGCTCTGGAAGTCCTTGGGGGATAGCGGGTCAAGGTAGAAGTTTGCGCCCCTCTGCCCGCCGGTGTACCCGCCGTAGCTGGAGCGGATGCCCTCCGCGCCGAGGTTGGCCAGCGCCCGTGCCTCGTCCGTGGCAGCGTTTTTGTAGTCCTGCTTGTACTTCAGGATGCTCATTCCTGCGTCCGGGTTCTGCTGCGCCAGCTTCAGGTCTGCGTCAGAGAACTGCCCGCCGAGGCCGCTGCTCTGCATTGCTTTCTGAAAATCGTCGTATGTGTATCTGTTTGCCATAGTCCGCCCCTTTCTTATAGTTCGCTGCCGTTGTACACTTCCCGCACCAGCGAATACAGTCTGCATCCGCCGTTTCCGGTCATCCGGATGCGGAAGTGGTCGCACCGGCGCGGGATGATCGGCAGATAGTAGCTGCGCTTCACTTCCGTCTGCAGCGTCTTCACCGTCCTCCACACGCCGTCGCTGTCGAACTGCATGTCGATCTGCACGCTTGCATCTTCATCCAACTCCAGCCGCAGCAGCAGCTTTCCGATTCCCTTCTTCTCCGGTGTCGCCGCGGAAGAGGACGAATAGGTGGTGTATTCGTAGAAGTCCGCCCACTCCGCCTTCCATGCCACCAGCGCTTCCTGCACCGCGCCTTGCGGCACGCTTCTGGCGTTGCCGTTCATCCAGAGCTTGCCGGTCGCATCAAGGCAGTACAGCTCCTCATTCCAGCCCCAGCCCACAGCCTGCGTGCTGTCCTCCCGGTGCCACAGGTTGGTGCGGGTGTCGAAGGCAAACAGCTGATACACCCCCGTCGTGTCCTGCAGCGAGACGAAATACTTTGTCCCGTCGCTGCCCGCCACGCCGTTCCGGAAGCGCTGCGTGCCGAATGCCGCGCTCACGCTCTGCGGGATGCCGCCGCTCCATGCCACGATGCCTGTCCGGCTCAGGTAGAAAAGCGTCTCCCCCGCAATGGCAAGGCTCTCGTCGCTGCCTTTTTCCACGCCCAAGCTGGCGCTGCCCATCACCTGAAAATTGGACGGCTTGTCGCCGTATACCTTGTAGATGTGCTCCTCCTTGAAGAAGCACGGATAGCCGAGATAGCTGCAGCACGCCGTAAAATCTCCAGTGCTTGCCACATCCACCGCAAAGCTGTCCGTCGCCACGCCGTCAAATACATTCCAGTTGAAGATGTCGCCCAGTTTGCTGGCGTAGATCGTGTCGCCCTTGCATCCCCACAGCCGGTTTTCATTCTCGCAGATATAGTCTAACTCTGGAACCGTGCGGCTGAGTTGCAATGTTTCGCTGTCTCCGCCGTCCGAGATGGTGAAGGTGTTCTCATAGAAGCGCAGGTTGTCCCCGTCAATCTCCCGGATAATGGCGGTCTTGTTGTTCTCCGGATGCGTCGTCGCACCGGAGATCGTCACCGCGTCGCCCTCGTTGAACTTTGCTCCCGCACCCACAGCGTAGATGGTGTTGGCTTTTGCTTCCTCGCCCGCGTAGGTGCCGTCCTGAATCTTCGCGCTCCCGCTCCAGCTGCTTTCCAGTGCGCCGAAGTCGCCCGTCAGGCGGTTGTAGTATTTCTTGTCCGGCAGGATGACGATGTACGCGCCGAGGCTCGTGAACTTCTTGTGCCCGTCGGTGACGATGCCCTTCAGCTCGCCGTCGGCGTAAAAGCCCGTTCCATCCGCCCAGTACAGCCCGTCGTGGGCATATAAACCGTTCGGTTTCGTCAGCGTCCGACATGTCCACCGCCTTGTGCGCGGGCTTAAAAGGGGATAGAAGTCGCTCGTCAGATTCTCCATGTCCCACAGGTCTCCGTTCTCTGCTGCGAGCGTGTGGTTGTATCCGCCGAACTTTACCTGCTTGCGCTTGCTGATGCCGTCGCCGTAGGCCATGGATGGCAGCCCGGTCGCCATTATCCCTCACCTCCGAACACAATGAACTTCTCCAGCGCTTCCAGCTGCATGGGCGTGATCTTCTCCGGCACCGGCGCGTGCTGCACCGTGAAGTCATCCTCCACCTGCGTCATGCCCAGCGCCCTGCGTTCCCTCTGGTATCCCGCCGCCGCGTCTGCGTCCCGATAATGGAAGGTGCCCCGCTCCGTCCATTTGATATTGCCCTTTTCGTCCTTCTCCGCGTACTTCTCCGCCAGCTTCAGTTCCTCATTCTGCAGAAACTCCACATGGCTCTGCAGCTGCTTCTTCACCATCATCACAGCAAACGCCGTCTGATAGTCCATTTCCTTCTGCTGCAGCTGCACCGCCGCCAGATAGGCGTTCGCGCATTCGATCAAATACATGCTTTCCCTCCTTAGCTGCTGCTCACTTGAAGCAGCGTCCCGTTGACATACACATCTCCCGTCAGGTAGATGCCACTGTCTCCTCTGATGGTCATTCTCGTTCCCGCATACAGGAACACGTTCTCGTCCGCCTCCATACTGATGCCGCTGGCACTCTGCAGCTTCATGGCAAAGCCCACGCCCTGCACATAGTTGGTGTAGATGAACATGCGGTATGTGCGCTCGTACTCCGTGCCCGCGCCCTGATCGTCCAGTCGGATGCCGCCCGCCACATAGTTGGTGTTCAGGTAGCAGAACTCGATCTCGCCGCCCACGGTTCCGTTGGCTTTCAGTACGCTTTTGAAGGTGCTGCCCTCGATGGTGCAGCCGTAGATGTCAATGGCCTCGATGGTGCCCGTGGTGATGTTGTCCCCGTTGATGGTCGTCCAGCCGCTGGTGGACAGGTCTGTGAAGCTCACCATGCCGGAGAAGCTGATGGACTGGCTGCTCAGCTGTACGCCGTTGGCCAAAAGCCGAATGGTGGAGCTGGATGAGCCGTTGGTCACGCTCAGCGTCATGCCGTTCACCGTCTGCGTCAGGGAAGAGATGTTCCCCTCTGCGTCCGAGATGCGGCTTGTCAGGCTTGTGGCCGTCTGCTGCAGGGTGGAGATGCTGCCCTCCGCGCTGCTGATGCGGCTTGTCAGGCTTGTGGTGGTGGCGGTGAGCTGCGTGATGTTTCCCTCCGCATCGCTCAGCCGCGCGCCCAGTCCCGCCGCCGTCACTGTCAGCGCCGCGATATTTGCCTCGTCATCCTTCAGCTGCACATACACCGGCTCCGTGATGATGTTTGCGATCTCTTCCAGCCCCGCGTCGTTGAAGTTCTCTTTGTCAAGGTTTCCCATGCTGTAGCGCAGCTGCTCCAGCAGCATGTAGAGATAGCTTGTGATCTTCTCAAACTTCTCGTCCGTGCTCTGCTCCTGCGTCAGCGTCGGGAAAGTGGTGTCTGCCGTCAGCAGGTTTGATGGCATCTTTCATGCCTCCTTTCGCGCAGAAGGCGGAGACCGGCGGAATGCACCGGCCTCCGCCGCTCTCTTAGTCCTTCACCGCAGGCTCCATGCCCACAGCCTTCAGCTTGCGGTCAAACGCCCCGCCGCGATACTCCAGTACAAGAGTACGCACCATGTCGTGGCTCAGGTCGATGATGTCCTCGTTGCCCGTCGGGTCGCTGCCGTCGCCGCCGAGGATGTTTGCATCCATCAACTTTTCAACGATGTCGTGGAACTCCTTGTTCTTGATGTCCCGCAGCCGTTCGTATCTCACCATGTTTTCTTCCTCCAGTCTTTCGTTTACTTCCTTTGCGATCTGCCCGTGATGCTCGTACAGCCAGTTGCCGGGGCAGCTCTTATTGGCAAACCAGCGGTGCACCGTCATGTTCTGCTTGTCCACCTGACCTACGAGGTTTTGATCTCCCTTCCACCGCAGTTCAGGGATGTGGTTCCGCTTGCAGATGTCCACCAGCAGATTGATGAGGCTCCTGTAGGCTTCCTCCGTGATCGGCCACGGCTCGCCGTCTGCGCAGTTGGCCACCTCGATGGTCACAGCCCGGTTGTCGTTGCTGGCGCTGGAAGTGCACCAGCTGCGGTTTCCCTCGTCCACATACAGCGCGATTCTGCCGTCGCTGCCGATGCCGTAGTTGCTGCTGGCCTCCCGCGATCTGTCTGCAAACAGTCTGCCGCAGCTCTCCACGCTCAGGTTTCCCGCCATGCAGTGGATGCTGATGGTGTCGATGGCGTGCCTCCGCTTGCCGGAGTGGTTCGGGCTGAGCCAGGTATAGCTCACCAGCTTACTGTTGCTCATGGTCTTCCTCCTTGCCTGGTGTCGCGGTGCTCAGCATGTCCTTCAGCTTCTTCAGCACATCCACCGCATACGCCGTGAACGCCGCCAGCAGCGCGATATGTACCGCCGTCATCAGGTTCACCGTCTGTCCCTCCGCCTCGATGACCAGCAGATCAGGGTTCAGCCAGCCTGCGTAGTACACCGCGATGAGTGACGCAGCCACCACGCCGCCCTTGATGCAGCCGTTGCGGAACTTCATCATGTCCCATGTGCCCTCCATGAAGGCGTTCACGCTGCCGAGGGCGATGTTTGCCGCGATCAGCAGCACCAGCCCGATACCCAGTCTCACGATTGCAATGTCCGTCATGGTCTTGCTCCTTTCATAAGTCCGTTACCTGTTCTTCCTTCCTGCCGATACCGCCGAAGCTCTCCCGCTTTTCAAACAGGCTCTTCACGCAGTACAGCAGCACCACGCCGATGATCTCCGTCACCGCCGTCCGGCTCAGGCTTTCCGCAATCTCCGTCCTGCCGAGGAAGGCGAGGGCGTAGCTGCACCACACCCAGCCGATGCCGTTGATAAGGCACGCCCACACAATGCGCTTGGTGGTCGTTGTCTTACTTGGCCGTCTTCTCTGATGCCTGCCCTTCATGCCCCTCTCTCCAGATCGTCAATGCGGTGGTTTGCCACCTTCAGTTTTTCCTCGAAGACCGCCGCCGCCTCTTCCAGATGGTAGGTGCGCTCCACCAAACCGTTGTGCTTCGCTACTTTCTGCTCCAGCTCCTTCAGCCGGTAGGCGATGAGCGCCGCGCTTTTCTTGTTTGCGAAGTACGCCCCCGCCATGGTGCCGATCAGGCTCAGCACAGCCACAATGACCGTCTCCGTCATGCCGTCGCCTCCGTCCATCCATACGCACCCGGCTCCCACACGTTCGCGTCCACATCGCTCGTCCAGTGTTTGCCGTTGTGGCTCACCTTTGCGCCCTTGGCGTAGGCATCTGTGCTGCCCACCGGCTGGCTCCACTCCGGCCATTCCTCCGCCGGGTCGGAGATGCCCACCCACAGCGACGGGCTGTCCTCCGGTTTCCAGTCCGCCTGCGAGGTGTGCGCCTGCAGGCATTTGTAGAGCTTTCCGCCGCGTTCCCTGATCTGTCCTGCGGTGTAGGCCACCGGGTACGCCCACGGGCTGAACAGCTCCGCGTGCTCTCCCGCCGTCACGCCGTCGATGTCTCCCCTCTCTGTCATGGTGACAAAGGCGATGCCCACCGCCTCACTGCTGCTCTGCAAAACCGTGCCGGTGTCCTTCTCAATGAGCTGCACTTCCTCCAGTTCATCAAGCCCCGTGTGCCCCATCAGACGGTATACCGTGCCGTCCACGGCCACGCCCTGTGCGTCCTCCTCTTCGCAGAGGATGTAGAAGCCGTCCGCGTGCCTGCGGATGTAGTTTGGCTTCTCTGTCAGCGCGATCACGCCGCCGTCCTTTCTGATCTCGTACATGCTTTCACGCTCCTTTTTCCATCAGTCGTTTGTAGAACCTGTCCATCCGCCGCAGCACCCGGTAGCTGTTGCCCCGCCGCATGTGGCCGCGCCAGCTCTCGTATGCCGTGCGGATGTCTTCCTCTGTCATTCTGCCTTCCGCCATCCATCGCCGGAAGGTCTTCAGCTTCCGCCGCATCCGCCTTGCGCTTTTGCGGCACATCTTCCGCCGCACCTTCCCCGTCTCCGTCAGATAGAATCTCGTCTTCAGTAAATGCAGCTCCTGCAGCTTTACAATGCGCGTCTTCTTCTCGTTCATCCGGATGCCGAGGTCTGCGCATACCGCCCGGATTTGCTTCAGGCATTCCTGCAGGTAGTCCCGGCTCTCGTGGATGAGATAGCCGTCGTCCATATATCTGCCGTAGCCCTCGATGTGCAGTTGCTCCTTGATGAAGTGGTCAAGCCGGTTTGGCAGCATCAGTGCGTCGATCTGGCTCACCTGACTGCCGAGGCCGAAGCCCCGCTCGCCAAAGTCCTCCATCAGACCGCACGCCAGCTTTTGCACCCGCTCGTCCCGGATGCGCCGCTCGCTCTCTGCGTAGATCGGCGCGTGCGGCGCGGAGTTGAAGTAGTCCGAAAAGTCGAATACCAGCGCCCAGCCGTCCGTCCCGTGCTTTCGGTAGTACCGCTGCAGGTGGCAGGTCAGCCTATCCATGGCAAAGTCGATGCCCTTGCCCTTCAGGCTCGCCGCGTTGTCGTAAACGAATGCTGCCGAAAACAGCGGTACCAGCGCGTTGTCGCACAGGCAGCGCTGCACCACCCGCTCCGCGATGTGCACGCTGCGGATGTGCCGCAGCTTTCCCCGTTCCATCAGGTCGAAGGCGAAAAATCCCTTGGTCTTCCATGTGCCGTCCATCAGCTCCCGGTGCGTCCGGGCGATGTTGGCGGTAAAGTTGCCGAGATACCGCTGCGTGGAGCATTTCCAGCCCACGCCCTTGCAGCATTCCCGTCCCGCCCGGTACAGGTGCTCGTAGCTGAACACCTGCTCAAAGCTCCCGCACGCCTCGCTGCGTGCATCTCTTCGCCGCTGGCGTTCCGCTTTTCTTCTCCTGTACCGTGCCTCGTGTCTCTCTTCGCTCGTCATAATTCTCCTCGCCCGTTAGGGCATCCCCTGTACGGAATTATTCTTGGGTGCGTGTTCTATCCGCGTGGCAGTACCAGCCATGGAACGGGCTGTCCGCACATTCGCCCGCCATGCAAGCAGCGTCCGGCTGACTGCATCAGAGGATTGTTTTGGCTATGCCGGGAACAAGCTCTCCTTCTGCAAGGGTGCTGCTTCGCCGCTGCCGGTTACTGTCCTGACCCATCTCTTGCAGAATCCGAAGGCCACGCCATTCGCATTGCTCGCGTTGTTGTAGTTGGCGTTGCCGTTGCTGTTGACATTGCAGAAATTCGTGGAGTTGCTGCCATTCGGAGAGCGCTCCCACCAGTTGTTCGCGCTGCCGCAAGTGCAACAAATACAGAGCTTGACCCATGTTCTTCATTCCGGAAGGTCTTTGTACCGCTGCCGGTCGTTCTTCTTCACCGCCGCGATGAGCTTCGCTTCCTCGCAGATGAGGTCGCCCCAGCGCTGCATCGCCTTGTGAATCCACCCGTAGCCCTCCGGGTTCTGCAAAATGCTGTCATACAGCAGCTGCAGCTTCGGGCTGAGGTTCTGCAGCGCGTTGTTCGCTCGCATCAGCTCGTCCCTGCGCAGCTGCGCCTCGTGCCGGTTCGTCGGCCAGATGTTGTTTGCCGCCCGTACCCGGTCATGCACCTCGCTGCTCATCTCCATGATGCGTCCCGTCAGAAACCGCTCGTACCGCTTCGGTGCCTTCATGCAGCACGCAAAGGTGTGTGCCTCCAGCTGTCTTGCCGTTTCGATGAACTGCACGCTGCTCTCGCCTCGTTTGGATTTGTAGACCGACATGGTTCTCTCCCTTCCATCCCGCAGCACACAGGCTGCGGGATTGCCTTAGATGCTGGATTAAAAGCAGAAGCCGAAGGCCACGCCAGACGCATAGCTCGCGACGTTGCAGCCGGCGCCGCCGCCGCTGATGACACTGCAGAAATACGCGGAGTCGCTGCCATACGGAGAGCGCTCCCACCAGGAGTGCGCGCTGCCGTTGAACTTCTTCACCTTGCTGTTGCCCGCCTTGTAGTAGTCATACTGCGTGCCCTCGCCGCTCTTGGAATAGCTGACGCTGCCGAAAATCTCGATCTCGCTCAGCAGAAACAGCTTGTCCGCCGTGGTGTTGATGGTGGCGCTCTGGCTGCCCGCCGAGGTCAGCTTGTTCACCTCCCGGATGCCGTTCTGTACCTCCGTCGGCATCAGCGCCAGAATGGCAGGCAGGTGTGTGCTTCGCATGGCGCAGCTCGTCCAGCCGCCGCTGTTGGTGTTGGAGCTGTTCATGTTCTTGGTCTCGCCGTAGCAGTCGTGCAGCTGGAAGGTCAGCGGTGCCTTCCCGCCGGATGCGTAGGTGTCGTGGTTCTTGCCGATGATGTCTACCTGATAGCTCGTGCCATTGATGGTCATCGTCTTGCTGTTGCCCACCACCCATGTGCTCGGCACGCTGCCCGAATGGCACGCCGCGATGATGGAAGCCCAGTCGTTGTCCGCGAAGTTGTCCTTCAGGAAGCTCACCGTCACCGCGCAGGTCTTGCTCGCTGGCGCAGTATAGTTTGTTCCTGCTGCCACACTGATGGTGATCTTTGCGCTGCCGTTGGCCTTGCCCGTCACCGTCACCGTATTGCCCGATACGCTCACCGTCGCCGCCGCTGTGTTGCTGCTCACGGCGCTGATCGTGCCGTTGCCGCTGCGCGTCACCGTGATGGTCTTGCTCTTCGTCGTGGTATCCAGCGTCATGCTGGTGGGGGAGATGGACAGGCTCCCTGCTGCCTTCCCGATGCTCCAGCTCACGCTCTTCGGCGTGGTGCTTCCGTCGCTCCAGCGGTAGTTGCTCTTCGGCGTGAAGGTTGCCGTGTAGCTTCCCGCGTTCGCGCCGGATGTCGTGCCGCCGATGGTCAGCTGTGTCGTGCTGTAGTTGTTCCATGTGGGGGACTGGCTGCCGCCGTTGTAGGTCAGCGTCCCGCTCTGGCTCGGCACCGTGGAGATTGTCTTCCGGTTCACCGTCACGCTGGTGGTGGCCGTCTTGGTCACGTTCCGCTCCGTGTAGCTCACCGTGATCGTCTGCGTGCCCACGGTATTAAGCGTCGCGGGGCTGCAGCTGTAGCCCGTCACATTGGCGGTGGCTCCGTCGGAGTATGTGGCCTTCACCACCATGCCCGCGCTCTGGAAGCTGTCGCCATACTCATAGACCTTCTTCGTCGGCTGCGCCGTGATCTCGATCTTCGTCAGCCGGTGCACCACCGTGATGGCCTGCTCCGCCGTCTTCGTCACGCCGCCCTCGGTGTAGCGGATGGTCACCTTCGTTGTGCCGTCCGCCAGCGGTGTGTTCGGCTCGTAGCTATAGCCCGTGCATTTCAGCGTCGCGCCGTTGCTGTAGGTCGCAGTCACCACCATGCCCGCCGGGTCAAAGGTCTCGCCCTGCGTGTAGGTGGTCTTTGTAGGCGGTGTTGTGATGGCGATTCCGGTCAGCTTGATGCCGCCGCCTCCGCCGCCCACCATGTTGAATACCAAACTCATGCCGTTGCCTCCGTTCTCAGAATGTTCACGGTCAGATCGGCCGTGGGTGCTTCATTGCAGTGGAAGGTCATCTTTCCCGCCGTGGTCACATCGTCGGCGTAGATCACCGCCTCTGCGTAGCCTGCAAAGCTGTCTCCCGCAGGGCATACCGTGTAGGCGTACCCGCTCGTGACGAACTTGCTGTTGCTCACAGTCTGCGCGTTGCCGCTCCATCCCGCCGCCGTCAGTGTCACCGTGAAGGAAAGTGCCTTCCCGCTCTTGCCGTTCCAGCCCGTCCGCTCTGCCGCCGTGATGTGCGCGGTGGTGTTGCCCTCGTGATCGTCGAGGTTGCCCTGCACGGCTGCCGCAGCGCCTGCTGTCTCTTTCCCTGCAAGTGCGGTACGGATGTCGCTGTGCGCCGTACTGGAGCTGTTATGCGCCGATACCGCGCTTGCCGCTTCCGACTTGCCGGTTCCTGCCGGGTCTGCGCCTGCCTGCACCGCCGTTACCTGGTGCGGGTTGTCCGTGTTCCCGGTATGTGCGCCCAGGCTTGTAGCGTTGGCCTTCTTGTCCAGCTCCGTCTTCACGCCGCCGCTGGTCACGGGGTTCGTGCTGTTCGCCGTCGGGGCTGTGTCGAAGGTCAGCTTGTCCTGCTTGCCGTTCCACTTGGTGCGCTCCGCCGCTGTGATGTGCGCCGTGGTGTCGCCCTCGTGGCCGTCCAGATTGCTCTGCACCGCCGCCGCAGCGCCGGAGGCATCCGCCCCCACCATCTCCGCCGTGTAGTCGCCCTTCTGCGGCTTCACGATGCCGCCGCGCCCGTTGAAGCTGGTCACGCCGCCGCCCGCAATGGCCTGTGCGCTCTCGCACCAGTATTTGGCGTTGTTGCTGTCCTCGCCCTCGCGGGTGCCGGTGCCGCCCACCGCCCAGCTTTCGGCGGTCTTGCTGTTGGCTGCCACCTGTGTGGCGCTCTGCGCCGCCGCTGCGGCGCTTTCCTCCGCGTCTGCGGCAGCGCCCTCCGCCTTCACTTGTGCGCTCTGTGCCTTGCTCTGTGCGCTCACCGCGCCCGTCTTGGCGGTTTCCGCTGCGGTCTTGGCGCTCGTCGCCGTGCTTGCTGCCGTCTCCGCCGCCGTCTGTGCATCCTCTGCCGCGCTCTGCGCGTTTTCCGCCTTGCTGGCAGAGGTTGCCGCCGCCGTCTTGCTGCTCGCCGCTGCAGTCTCGCTGGCCTTGGCGTTCGTCTCAGCAGTCTGTGCTGCGGTCTTGGCGCTCGTTGCCGTGCTGGCCGCTGTCTCTGCCGCCGCCTTGGCGCTTCGCGCGTCTGTCGCGCTCTGTGCTGCCGCTGTGGCGTTGGTGCCGCTGGTGGAGGCGTAGCCCTTGGCGCTGCTCTCCGCCGTCTGTGCTTCTCCCGCCGCGTCCGTGGCTGTCTTGGCGCTTGCTGCCGCCGCTGCGGCTTTCTCCGTTGCGGTGTCTGCGCCGCTCTTGGCTGCGGCTGCGTCTGCGCCGGTGGTCTGTGCTGCGGTCTCCGCCGCACTCTGCGCCGCCTCCGCCGCGGTCTTGGCGTTCTGTGCCGCCGCCAGCGTCTGGCTCACCACATCGCCCTGCAGCTCGCTCAGGCTCAGCAGCTCCTGCCACTGTGTGTCGCTTTCGTACTTCCACTGCAGCTGCTGCGCGGTTTCGTCATAGCGGATGACGATAGGCTCGCCGCCGTCACCCTTCAGGCTCTTCAGCCATTCCTCCTCCGTCCCCTGAAAGCCGTGCTTCACGGCGATGCCGTAGGCGGTGATGTAATACCCGCGCCACTCGGTTCCGATCTTCGTGTTTCCGTACCCGCTCATACATATACCTCCTCGTGGGTATCTGCCGGACGGTAGTTGAGGGCAAACCAGCGCATGAACTCGCCGAAGAAGCTGTTGAACATCTGCATCGTGTTCTGGTATTTGTTGTACTCGCCGTTGGCGAAGTCGATCATGGCCGTCAGGTATGCCCAGTAGATTTTGTCGTGCGGCGGCTGCGCCAGCAGTTCCTTGTCCTTGTCCGCGTCGTACTGGTAGGTGATGATCTCCTCGCTCGCCCACAGTAAGACCTCGGTCTGCACCAGCCCTTCACACTCGTTCAGCCACTTTGTCTTCGCCTCGTTCGAGAAGGCGTTGGGCTTGATCTCGTCTACATAGTCGATGACGCTCTTCAGTGTCGCCATTATCCGTCCCCCTTTCCTCGAAATGAAAAGCGGGGCAGCGGCCTGCGCCGCCGCCCCGTCCGGTCTGTGTTCTGATTAGCCGCCAGTCGATGTGGCAATGAGCTGCGTGCCGCCGGTCACGCCGCCCACGGCATAGCCGCGCCAGTCGTTGAAACCGGCGATGAAGCGGGCGTAGCCCTTCCACACGTTGGCATCGTTGCCCGCCAGCTCGCTTCTGACCTCCAGCTGCACGCGGTCAAGCCACATGGCGCTGCCGTACTCGTCGTTGTACTTCTTGTCCAGCAGAATCCACGGGGAAGTGCCGGACGCGATGAACTGGTTCAGGTACGGCCACACCACCACGTTCCAGCGGCCAAAGTTGTAGTTGAAGCCGTTGTTGGCAGTGGCAGGGTCTTTGTCCGCGCCGATGGCTGCGAACACATCGCGCTTGAGCTTGTAGTCGTTGGGGATGAGGATGGTGGTGGGAGCCACATCCAGTACCTCGTCGTTGTCGCCACGGAAGTCCTGCATCTTCGCCTCCATCGCCATCAGCGCGTCGTTGCTGAAGGCATCGGAGAACTGGTTGGACTGGTTGGACTTGCCCAGCTTGCTGGGGTGGTTGGTGGCGAACAGGCACTTGCCATCGGCGGTCTTCACGTCAAAGGTCTTGCCGGAGAAGGTGGTCTCCGTCTTCTTCTGGACAGCCGCGCCGATGAGGGCAGCGCCGAACTTCTCGCGGGTGCGGTAGTAGCTGGTGATGAAGCCAGCGGGCTGCTTCTTCAAATCCATCAGCTTTGCATCCTCCACGATCTCGCGGGACAGGGAGAAGCTGTTCTTCCACGTCATGTGTTCGAGGAACTTGGCAAAGCCCTCCTGCATACCGTCCACGGGGTAGTCGCCGTTCTCGCCCACCGGCTGGAAGCCGTCCATGGCCGTCATGGTGGAGAACTTTTCGCCCCAGTGGTTGCTGCTGCCCATGTTGAACAGCTCCGGCAGCATACTGGTCTGTTCAAACGCCTCGCCCCTCTTTTCGAGGAACATCTTGATCGGCTCCTGAGACTTGCCGAAAATGCTGTCCTGAAGGCCGGAGCCTTCGGTAAAGGTGATATTAGCCATTGTTCACTGTACTCCTTTCGTCGTTCTTAGAAGCGCACGCGGCACATGCTGCCGCTGGCGGTGCCGTCCATGTACACCACCTCCGCCACGCCGTTGGTGGTCGTGGCCGTGACCTGCAGGCCGTCCGTGTGCAGCGTCACCTTGTCGCCCAGCTTGATGCTGGTTGCGGCAGCTGCAAAGGTGGTCTCCAGAATCATGTCCTTGCCCACGCGGATAACGGGGATGATGTCGCCTGCCGTGCACTCGCTGTCCTTCTCGCACATGGAGATGTAAGTGGGCGCGGTTGCGCCGGTAGCCAGCGCCAGCTGGCCGGTGGTCTGCGTCAGTGCCATGCCCACCTTGGGGGTGATGGCGCTTGCGGGCAGGTATTCAATACCCGGCACGCGGTTGTCATCAGTGGAATAAATCTTGAAAGCCATTGTGCTTTTCTCCTTTCGCTTCGTCAGCCCTTTTTATGGCTGCGGTTGTAGTGTGCCTGTATCTCTGCATCCGTGGCACCCGGATTCAGCGCGCGGTACATCTCCTTCACTTCAGCCGGTACGCTCACCGCGCCCGCGCCTCGTTCCTTGGTCTGTCCCATGTGCTGCTTGCCCTGCAGGTTGTTGAGAGCTGCCTGTCTGGTGGCCGCCGCCGCGCTGCTGGTCAGAGCCTCGAAGTTTGCCAGCCGGTAGGCATCCACCAGCGTGTTACCCTTCTTCACCAGCTCGTAGAACTTCGGATAGGTCTCCATGGCCGCAAGGTCTTTCAGCTCCCGGATGTTGGGGTTCAGCTTGCCGATCTCCTTTAGCTGCTCGTCCACCTTCACCCGTGCCTGTGCCTCGTTGGCCTCCTGCTGCGCCCGCTCCGCCGCCGCCTGCGCTTCCTTGGCCTGCTTCACTTCCGGCAGGTCGTTCACGAATGCGTTGAACTCCTCGTCGCTCATCCCGCTCTTCTTCAGCACGCGGGCTTTGCGCTCTGCATCGAAGCGCTGCCGGTACTCGTCGTACTCCGCCTTCGATGTGATGGGCTGCTTCGTGTACGGGTTCACCAGTCCGCTGTTTCGGAACGCCTCGTCGATGGTGCGCCTCGCTTCTTCCTGTGCGTCTGTGCGCGCCTTCTCCACGGCGGCATCCCGCTCCGCCTCCGCCTTGCGGCGTGCCGCTGCAAACGCTGCGTTCTGCTCCGGGGTCTGCTTGCCCGTCTCACTATGATCTTCGCCGTCCTCCGCAGCTCCCTGCGGTTCTTCGGCGCTTGTGTCCTGCGTCTCTTCTTCGGCAGGGTCGGCGGCTTCCTGCTCTTCTGCGCCTTGCGCCTGTGTGGTCTCGTCCGTGGCAGGGTCGGCGATCTCCTGCTCTTTTCCGCCTTCGTCAATGCCAAACAATGCGCCGTAGTCGATGTCCATGTGTTGTGCTCCTCTCTGGATTTTTGCGCTTTTCCTGCGAATGTGGGGCTTGCTTTGTCAGATGGTCTTACTTGTTCTTGCTGCCTCTCAGGTCGTTGCCGGTCTTCACGGTGCCGTTGCCCTTCTTGTTGTCGCCGCTGAAGGGTGCCTTCACCACCTGCGCGCCGGTGTTCTTGATGCTGCCAGCGTAGGTCTTATCTGCCATCTCTGCGTCCTCCTTTCTTTCCTTGATGCTCCTTTGTGTCACGGTCGGCGGTGCGGGTGCCCCAGTCCCGCGCCGCTTCCCGCTTCAGGAGGTCGGGCGATACCCGAATGATAGGGAAGTATCTATGTCAGACGGGAGCATTCGCTCCCATGGTCTGCCCGGAATCACGCGCAGCGTCCTGCTGCGCTCTCTGGATGACGGCCTGTGCGGTCTGCATGTCCAGCCCGCCATTCTGCTGCTGCTGCATCTGAGCCTGCTGCATCTGCTGCTGTGCCATCTGCATCTGCATGGCCATCTGCTGCTGCAGCTGCTGTTTGTGCAGTTCCTCTTCGAGGTATGCCCGCGTCTCTCCGGCTCCCGGATAGTGCAGTAGCTCCATCTTCGTCCAGAACAGGATGAGCGTCTGAATCTGCGCCGGGTCTCCGAAGGCTCCGGTCTGCAGATTCATGCGCGTCTCCTGCCACATGGCCTCTCGGTTCGATGCCAGCGGGGCAGAGGTATCGCAGCTGAAGAGGAACTGATCGTTCCAGCACCACTCTCCCGCCGCGTCCTGTTCAAGGAAGTCATAGCGGTTGAACGTCTCGTACTGTGCGTTGCCGTGGATGTCGTTGGACACCACCGGCCTCGGCTCGTCCGTGTACGCCAGTTTGAACTTGAACATAGCCTCGAACAGCGCCGCATACGCCGCGTCTTTCATTACGCGCTTGCTTTCCAGTCTGCCAGCACTCTGCGCCGCCGCGAACTCCTTTGCCTTGCCGCTGGTGGCCGTGCGGTCTGTCCGCCCCTGAAAGCTGTCCGTGATGCCGATGATCTGGCGTGCCTCTTCGTATACCTGTGACAGGTACACCATGTCCTGCTCCACGTTGCCCTGCAGGTCGTATACGTCGATCAGCGCTTTGGTGGCCGCATTGCCCGGTCGGATGACCTTCATGTCCTCCGCGTCCACGCGGATGCTGGCCTCGTCCGGCAGCGTGATGTAACTGCCCGATTTCAGCAGCTTGTCGATGATCTTGCTCTCGATGCGGTTGGTGGTGTTCTGCTGGTCGGCGATCTTGTCAATATCGCTGTCTCCCAAGAACCTGCCGTACACGCTCACGTTCTTCTGCAGGATGACCGGGAAGATGTCTGGCTTGTAGAACGGCACCTTCGTCGGCTCTTCGATGATCTCCACCACCGGCAGCCCCAGCTCGTCCGTCTCTGTGTCGGATGCCACCTCTCGGCGTACCATGCCGCCGATGGTGCTTCCGTCGCTTCTGGTGACGGCCACAGGGATTTCCTCGAACTCTTCCTCGGTCTCCTCCCACTTGCTTCCGCCGCAGTATGGGCATTTCTTCCGCCCGCCCCGCAGCGGCAGCGGCCTCGTCTCTCTTGCAAGCGCATCCGCCGCCGCGTCAAAGTCCACCTCCGCCGCCGCGCTCATGCCGTTCGGTAGCAGGATGTCCGGCGCGTCCATCTCAGGCTCCGTCAGCAGCGGCTCCACCGCGCCACACTTCACGCACCTGCGCAGCCGCCTCGCCTGATAGTCTTCAAGGTCTTCCAGCTGCGTGTCGTTCACCCAGCTGTAAAGACCGATGCCGCCCTTGTCGTTGCGGTAGTAGGCGATGTACTGCGTCACAAGGTCGTTCGCCGTGGTGTCCCCACCGGTGCCCTTGATGTCCGGCTCTTCCTCGCTCTCGTCTGATACGTCCACATCGTAGCGCCTGCGGATGTATTCCTTCGTCTGCGGGATTTTGAGGATGATGTAGTCCATGTCCTCGATGCCGGTGTACACGCCGTCCTGCGGGATGATCTGCTTCGGGTGAAGCGTGGATACCGCCAGCTCCCCGATGGTGAAGTGCGTCCGCTGCGTGTTGTCCCACTCCACCAGAAACGCCGCGCCGCCCTGAATGGGCACCGTCCGCTCCATGATGTCGTTGAGCTGTTCAAACGGCATTCTGTCAAGCTCGTTGCGCAGCATGTCCTCGATGAGCTTTGCTTTCATCTCGTCCTGCTTGCGTCTGGCCGTCACCTTCGGCTGCGGAATGTTGCTGTCTGTCTGCGCCTCGATGATCTCCGCGCAGATATTGCGCACATGCACAGCCTTCGTCTTCCGCTCGCCCTGCACGATAGGCCGCATTTCGTTCGTCCCGGCATACAGCGCCTCCCGCTCGTCCATGCGGCTGGTCTCGCCGTCGTATGCCGCTTCGTTGGTCTTCAGTCTGTCCTGCCAAAGCCGCAGCTTGTTCTTGTCCTGTTTCTTCATAGCGTCCTCCTGTTATCGCTGCGGATTGCCCCAGCGTTTACGCAGCATCTCCCGCTCCGTCGGTGATGCGTTCTCATAGTCCTCCCACATGGATGCCGTCCATAGCCGCGCCACCGTTTCCTTCTGTGCGATGTAGCTCTGCTGCGGCCTGATGTAGTGTGCGATGGCAAGGCTCAGCACGCAGTCATCGTGCGCTCCCAGCTCCGCCTCCGGCTTCAGCGTCTCCGGATTGCGCACGAAGGTCAGCATCTCCTGCAGCGTTGTCGCGTCGTTCACGATGGTGATGTCATCGCGCACCGCCTTGATAAGCTCCGCAAGGATGACCGGTCTCGTCTTCGTGTTGGTGAGAAAGCCAAAGCTCTGCTTGATCTTGTGCGTGTAATCGTCGATGCTCTCCCGGATGTACTGCTTCGGATACCGCAGCCGCTCCAGCTCCATCACCGGGTAGGTGGAGAAGTTGGTCTCAATGCCGATGAGCGCCGTGTTGTAGTGCAGCCCTAAGCAGTAGACCTGCCGTGCGAACACATCCTCGTCGAACTTGCCCCGCAGCACCGCCACCTGCTCTCCAGTTCTGTTGTCCAGCACCTGCGTCACAAAGCTGTCGCTGCCTTCTCCGGCAGTGTCTCCGCCGATCACATAGGGCACGCCCTTCTCCGGCTTCTTGTAGACCTTGATGCATCCGTCCCTCGCGTCCTCCCATCGGATGTCCGTCAGCGTCAGCCCGTCATCCGCGTATGTGAAGAGGCCGGTGCACACCGGTTCCTTCAGCTCCTGTAGCCGTCTTCCGATGGCCTTGCCGTTGAATACCGTCTTGCCCGTCACGCCCCACATGCCGAGGCAGTAGACCTGATAGTAATATTCGTCCGTCTCCTGAAAGCTCTCCAGCGTCCGTATGGCTGCCGCATCCAGAAAACGGTTGTCCTTGTAGGTGCTCTCGTGCACCCGCGCTCGTTTGTCCCGCCGGTCAAAAAAACGTTTCTTCAGCCAGTGCTGAATGCTGATCGGGTTGAAGCTCAGGATGATCTGCTGGTACTCCCGCGTCTTTCCGCGCAGTCGGATGTCAAGCTGGTTGAAGTCTCCCTCCAGCAGCTCGCTGGCCTCTTCAATCCAGATACCCGTAATGTTGTAGATGGATTTCAGCTTCTCAACGTCATCCAGTCCCGCAAAGATGATCTCGCTGCCGTTTTGGAAAGAGATGGTCAGGTCTGATTTGTTGGCCTTGTACCCGCTGTCCGGGTAGAACTCCGCCAGCTGTCCCAAAAGCTGCTTGAAACAGCTCTCTCGCAGCGTCCTCGCTACCTTACGGCACACGAGGAAGCGGTGTCCCGGCTCGTTCACCGCCCGCTCCAGCACCTTCCGTCCGGCGAAGATGGACTTTCCCGAACCGCCGCCGCCCTTCAGCACCAGATAGCGGTGCGTGTCAGCGAACAGAGGAAGGAAGGTCTCGTTGTTGGTCTCCCGCAGCCCCTCGTACCATGTCACGATGTCGTAGAGCTTTTCTACCTCCTCGCGGCTCATGGCCTTCAGCTCAGAGGCCGTCCACTTCGTCTTCATCGCACTCGCTCTCCCCGTCATCAGCCCTCAGCAGCGCCAACTTCTCATGGTAGGTGGCGGCGTGCTTCATGCTCTCGCGGGTGTCCTTTCCCAGTTCGACCTCCTGCTTCTGCTTCCAGCCGTAGTTGTTCTGCAGGTTGAAGATGATGCCCTGCACGCCCTTCTCCCGTGTCAGCAGCTCCTGCTCCAGATACGCCTCGATGCGGGTTCGCGCCCCTTGGCATATCCCCGCCAGCTCCGGATGCAGCACAGCGTCCGCGTAGTTCTGCCATGTGCTCCGGTCAATGTCCAAATACAGGCACATGCCCGTCACGCTCGGCGGCACCACGAACTGCACCACCTTGATCTCCTCGCCGTCATCGTTGCGGATGATGCCGCCGGTGTCGTCTCTTGCCGGAATTGTCCGTGATATGCTCCGGAAATAACGCTCGATTGCTTCCCGCAGTCCCTTTTTTGTGTATTTTTTCGGCCTTCCTGCAGCCATCTGCGCCACCTCCTTGCTCCGGCGCTATAAGGTTCCCGCGCGTGCGTGCGCGCATCGTGCGCGCTTGTCGTGGGGAAAAATTCATTTTGCCGCACAGCCTTCGCCCGCCCCTCGAATTATCTTGCTGTGCTCTTACCCGCTGGCGGTGTGCGCCAGCTCACGCTATCATGGTACGACAAAAAGTGTGTCGCTGAGTTGCAACTTTGCCGAAAACGAAAAACGCACGCAGGTGTGTTCCTGCGTGCGTTCTGCGTGTGTTTTTACAGCTGCGTTGGGAAGTTCTCGTAATACTTCCGCACCTTCCGGTACAGCGTGGTCTTGTCCATGTGGTGCCGCATGGCCAGCGCCGTGGCGCTGGCATCCGTGGTCACAAACTCGAATAGCGCCTGATAATACTCCCCGCCGTGCTCCAAACACAGGTTGAGTATCTTCTGCTGCGCCGCCTCGTCCAGCTCCCGGTAGCGGCGGGAGGTGAAGTAGATATATCCCTGCCGGTTGTAGTCCGCCTTCACGCCGCGCTTATATCGAAACATCTGCTTCACCTCCCGTGTTATCATACGCCCGCGAAGCTCTCCCGGATGGTGCCCCCCCGCGTCTCAAAAGCCACCACATGGAACCGCCCCAGCGGATGGATGTATATCACCGTTCCGTCGTAGGCGCGTCTGCGTGCCTTTCTTTTCCGGTTCCGGTCTCTGATCTCTTCCGTCTCTCCGAAAGTCTCCGGCACCCGCTGCACTCTGTCTCTGATCTTCACAGTGCTTTCCCTCCGTGGCGGTACGGGCGCGTGCGGTTGTACTCGTGCTTCTGCGCCAGCACCGCCTCCACGTCCACGCCTTCCTTGCCGCACCAGTCGAGGATGCGGATGAGGCAGTCCACCATCTCCGTGGCAATGCCCTCCGGCTTGCAGCTGTGCTCCGGCTTGCCATCCACTTCGCACTGTGTTTCCTTGTCGCAGTGGCCGCAGCAGCCGTAGATCATGGGTTTCCCGTTGCGGTATTCCTCCAGCGCCTCGGACAGTTCGCTGTGGCACAGCGCCACAATGTCTCCGAAGCTGCGCGGCTCGTCCCACCAGCCGTGCTCCACCGCGTTCTGGTGAATGTCCCGTGCCCACTCGTTCAGTGTCTTTGCCATATTCAATTCCTCCCGGTTATGTATTGCCCCGCATCAGGGTCTGCCTGATGGAGTACGCTTTTTCATGCGCGCAGGCTGCGCCGCCGAAGAACCGCTCCACTCACGCCTGCGCATCTCGAAGTGGATATATGTCCCTCGGTTGATATTGTTCTTGTAGCAGGTGGCCTCCACCAGCTGAAAGTCCGGGTAGCGATCTTCAAACCACTGCCACTGCGTTCCGCACTCGATGGCCTCCTCGATGTCCGCTATGTCGTCCATGTTCAGCTGGCCGTCAAACTGTGCGCACTGCGGAATGGTCAGGTTCCGGCTCTGGTTCCAGCGCTTGAAGAAGTGCTTGTCCTTGGCGATGTAGTGCGCAAGGCCGGTCACGCCGGATTCGTTGAACTGCAGCCGCTTGCTGTTGGCATAGCCCAGCCCCCACACCTTCTCGATGGTGTCGCGGTCTAATCCTCCGCTGAGAATGACATGGTGATGCACTCTTCCGTTGGTCTTGCCGTATTCTGTGCAGCTGATGTACTTCAGTTCCAGCCCCAGCTTTGCATATCGGCGCTTCAGTCTGCGGATATAATTGCTCAGGATGTGCTGTGCTTCCTCCTCCGTCTGCGGCTCTTCGCCGGGACGGTAGGTCAGATGCAGGGCAATGTCATCCTCTGTGAAGTTGCTGTGCACTAAGCGGGTCAGCTTCTTCTCCGCGTTCTTCTGGTTCAGCTTCTGCTGAATTTCGCTCGTGGGCTTGCACCGCGATCTCCGCTTCCCCGGCGCTTGGAATACCGGATATATGTCTCCGTCCATGTAATCGCCGCAGACATATACGCTCTCCCGGTTGAAGGTTCTCCCTGTGTACATCTCCGCAGCTCCTCTCTGGTTGCTAAGTTAAGATTGGTTACAAGCCTCAATTCGCGCGTGCGCGCGCGAATTATATATAAGTATTCAGCCTGCCATCGTCAGTGCCGGGAGGCTGTCCCCGGCAGACAGGACGCACAGCGCGCCCTGTTTCGGCTATGTGGATAAATAGTGCCCGTAGCACCACGCTGGCGGTACATTCCCTTTCACGCACGCTTCCTTGCCCTTCGGAAAAAGCTGCGTCACCCGCCCGTAGGCGCTCTGCGGTTTCATCATGGGAATGCCGTCCGCCCGCGCCGGTGCGCGTTCCTCCGGCCTTGCCTTGTATCCGCAGCGCAGCGCGTCTGTGTCGCGGCTCCATTCCTCCCGGAAGGCATGTGCGCAGCTGCTGCAGCTCGGTTTCATGTTTCGCTCCTTCCCGCGCGCACGCGGCGCGCGGATTGTTTCGATCTCAGATTAAAGGCAGAAGCCGAAGGCCACGCCACGCGCACCGCCCGCGATGTAGTAGTAGGCGGCGCCGTTGCTGCCGACATCGCAGAAACACGCGGAGTAGCTGCCATACGGAGAGCGGAGCCAGTACCACCATGTACCGTTCCCCGGTCTCTCTTTCACGCGGCTGCGTTCCGTTCTGAACAGCTCCAGCTGCGTCTCGTCGGTGTCCGCCGGTGCCCAGTCCTCCGCTCCTTCCTTGCCGAACATCTCTGTGAACGACGGCAGCCACAGCTTGTCCTCGCTCTCCAGTCGTTCGCCGTCCACGGTCTGCACGATGCGGCGCGGCACGATCATCTCCCGCAGCTCGTCCGGCAGCATGTGGATGATGGTTCCGTTGAGCCGCAGCCGCATCTCGCTGTCTCGCCAGCCGCCCTTGTTGGTCATGCGCTTGTTCATCCCGTGTTCATCCTTCATGCAGTCCTTCAGCAGGAAAATCAGACCGTGCTCCGTGGTGCCCACGGCCTGCACCGTCAGCTCTTCTCCGGTCTTCAGCGTGATGTCCAGCTCATCTCCCACCTGCAGCAGCTCCTGCAGCTTTCCGTCCGCCTGCGCCTTCTTAATGGTGTTCCACTCGATCTCGCTTGTGATGGTCTTTCTGATATTCATGGGGCATCCTCCTGATTATCTGTACCGTTCATCCCACGGTACGAAGTATTTTCCGCACGCCTTCTTCAGGCGCTCGTCCACCTTGCCCTGCGTGAACCATATCTGCTTGTCGGTCTTTGCATCCGCAAGGCACATTTCCGCATAGGTCATAAAGGTCTGGTCGTAGCAGTCGCTCAGCTTCTTCAGCCGCTCTTCGCCCCAGCCGAAGTCTTCGTGCATGGTGATGAGCATCATGTCCTTGCACTGCTGCAGCGTAAAGCGCCGGGTCTTCTCATCCCGAACAGCTTGCTGCGCCGCCAGCTTCTGTAGGTATCCGCTCTGCTTTGCCATCGCTTATCCCTCCAGTGTTTCCTTCAGCGCCAGCAGCTTTTCAACGGTGTCCTCATAGGCCGCCTCCAGCAGCACCGCGCAGTCTGTCATGCCCTCGTTGCCGTATGGGCAGCCCCAGTGTTCCTCGCTGCTGCATACCCGCTTGCCGCAGGCATCCATCAGCTCCACGGTCTGCCGCGCGTCCTTCAGCTCCTTCAGCAGCCCCTGTGCCTTTCGCAGCGTCTCAGGCTCCAGATCGCTGCGCTCGTATTCCCGCAGCTTCTCGTAGCAGCGCCGTTGATCGCATCGCCCATCCTCGCAGAAGCTCCCGCCGGGGATGAAGTCGCACTTGGCAATGTCGCAGAAGGGAAGGTCGGTGTCCACCGTCAGTCGCTTCATTCCGCTCACCTCGCCGGTCTGCTCTGCAGCTCTCCGCCGCAGGCCGCATAGCCCGCAAGGTCTACCCAGTTGTCGCTCTTGCCGTGGCCGGTTGCGATGCGCGCGATCTTCAGCAGCGCCAGCAGCGCCGCCACATCCTCCGGCACGATGCAAACCTCCGCCGCCGGGTCTCCGACGCATTTTTCTTTGATGTAAGTCTCCCACAGCTCACCGATGACGCGGAAGCTGTCCTCCGGCGTTCCGTAGTCTTCTTCTCTCTGCCCGCACACGCAAACCTCCGCCGCGTGCAGCAATTCGCTTCTCGTCATCATTCGTCCTCCCCGTGCAGCACCGCGATGTTTGCCAGCACGCTGGCATTCGTCCACTCCATGGCCAGCAGGATCGCGCTGCGCTGGAACTCGCCCGCCAGCGCGCAGAATGCGTCGCCGTTATGGTCTTTCACCGCGCTCCACATATCCTTGTGCACGTCCTTGATGGTCTTCATCCGGCTCTCCACGTTCTCGATGTTCTCCTTCAGCTGTGCCCACGCTTCCCGGTCACTGGCAAATCCGCGTCCGCGTTCTTCCATAATGCCGCTCAGCAGCTCCGCAGAGGTCGCCTGCATGTTGCCCATCAACTTCTGCTGTGCGCTCAGGTTATCCATGCCGCACCTCCGCGATCTCCCAGTCCTCCGCCAGCATGTCCGTCTGGCTTGCCAGCCACGGCACGCAGCTGCGCGGTGCATCCGGATTGTTGCTGCGCAGGCCAGTGGTGTCGATGTAGATGTACGGGCTGGTCATCTTGCTGTGCTCATCCGGCACCTGCAGCTTGATGAAAATGCCCTTGCCGTTCCAGCCTCTGCGCCGAACCGGCCAGCCGCAGCGCAGCTTGCTCAGCGCCCAGCCGAAGTCCCGCGTCTCGGTATCCGCCGCCGCGCATTCCATGGTGCGCTCCTCGTCCGTCCTCTTCTGCAGGGCATAGCCCTCCAGCTCCCACAGCCGGTTCTCGATGTGCTGCAAGCACAGTCTCTTGCCCAGCTCTGCGTCGTAGTTGGCCGGGTCTACGCACGCGCTGCTCTCCGTCAGGATGAAGCCGTTGCGCAGCCGCACCGTCACCACCGTGCACTTGCCGAACTCCGTGCGTACCTGCACGTCCGCGCTGTTCAGCAGCAGGTCGATCTCCGCCTGTGTCACCTTGATGTCGCTCATGTTCATTTCCTCCTGTCATTTTGTTTGTATATCGTCCGCCCCCACTGGCAGCGTGGGCAGAGGTATCCGTCCTTCGGTATCGTTTGGCCTTTGGCGATGTTCCATCTCAGTCCGCAGCTGCGGCAGGTCTCGTATCGCAGCCCCGGTATCTCCCGCGCTTCCTGTTCTCTCATGCGCCTGCCTCCCGGTACAGCTTTGTTCTTCCGCTTTCGATGTGGCAGCGGTTGATGAGCGGCCTTTGCTTTCTTCCGCCATCCAGAATTACCCTGAGATCGTCCGGTGTCCGGATGATCTTTTCCACGGTTGTGACCATCAGCCACTCGTGGCTTTCCGTGGAACAGTCATATATGACGGTCATGCCCACCTGAAGCTCATCCCATGCAAGCCTCCGCCCGTGTTCCTCTATGTATGCGCCCACGCGCAGCGCAGCGGGAAGAGGCTCAGCTGTTCCATCCGCTCACTCCTCATACGGGCTTTGCAGGCTCCAGTCCCAAACTTGCCCGCCGTCCCACTCCGTCCGGAAGTGGTTGTGTTTTCCGTCGCCGGTGAAGAAAAGGTATTCCCTCGGCAGCACTCTTCCTACCTCCGTCTCTCCGTCCTTTTCGTCCAGCCACCGTTCGATCACATCCAGCGCCAGCTCCTCCAGCTCCGGCAGCAGTGGATGATCTGCTGCATATCCATGGAACTGGTACGGCTTTGTCACCACAGCAATCACGCCCGCCGGTGTCGCATCCCGTGCATCGTCCGCTCGGTTCAGAATGCACCACACCACCGCCGCCCGCTCCGTCGTTCCGCACACCATGGCCTCGCCGTATACGGTCTTGGCGATGTACGCCGCTGCCTCTGTCCACACGCTCATGTCTCGCTCAGGTTCTTCCTGTCGGATGACCGGCTCCGGCATGCGCGTCACATAGGTCTGCGCCAGCTTCTCGGTCACCGCCTCATCCTGCTCAATCGGCTGCGCCGTTGTGCTCATCATCAGCAGGTTGGCTACCACCGCCGCCAGCATCAGCAGCGCCGCTGCTACCGCAAGTGTTCTCTTTCTCATTCCATCCACCCCGCCAGCCATGCGAACAGCGCCGCTGCGCACATGGATGCAGCCATCATCAGGAAGCCCGCGCCCAGCGCGATGGTGTCGCGTTCTACACCTCCGCCGATGCCCAGCACCAGCAGAAAACTCACCCATGCCAGCGTGCCCCATGCGCCCTTCAGCGTCCGGCGCTTGCGTCTCCTCACCGCGATGTATCTCATTTCCATATCTGTCCCTCCGTCAGAACGGCAGCTCGCCGTCATCTTCCGTTACCTCTTCGTATGGGTTTCCGCCCTGCGAATAGATGTCTGCTACCTGCTCCAGCTTCTTCGTGTCTCCGAAGTACAGGTTGGTTGCGTTCAGCTCCGTCTCCTTGCGTGTCTGATCGTGCTTGTCCTTCCATGTGCGCGTCTGCAGGCGGCCTGTGGCCACCACCATCCGCCCCTTGCCGAAGAACTTGCACAGGAACTCTGCCGTGCCTCGCCATGCCACACAGTCGATAAAGTCCGTGGCACGCTTGCCGTCTTCCCCCGGCTTGCCGTCTCGCTCCACCGCCAGCGTGAAGCTGCACACCGGCGTGCCGGTGCTCGTTCGCCGCAGTTCCGGGTCAGCGGTCAGCCGCCCCATGATGGCCGTGTCATTCAGCATCGTTCTCAACCTTTCTCTCGATGGATTTCATCAGCTTCAAAAAATCAGCCGCCTGCGGATATTCGCCCGTGTCGTCGCGGACAACCTCCGCCAGAAAGCTCTGAAGCTCGCGCCAGCAGGCGGTATAATAAATCTCGTTTCGATCACTCCGCATCCCTTTATCCCCACTTTTCCACGATGTTCTCCGCCGCTTCCTTCGTCAGCCCGATGAAGTCCTCGTCCGTCGTGCCTATCAGGATGGCGTTGCCTACGATGACATCGTTGAAGAGGTACGCCATGTCTGTGGCCAGTCGGTTCACCGGCATCCCCAGCAGCTTGCCCTCCTCATTGATGATGAGCGTCAGCCCCACACCCTGCTCATGGCTCCATTCGCCCGCCAGCGCCGTTGGCACCGTTTCAATATGGCCTTCTACGATCTCCTGCAGTGCCTTCAGGTCTAAGCTGTCGCCGGGGTAGCAGTGCAGCAGCACCGTCTCCTCGTTCGGCCTGATGATGATCGCATATCTCTCCATGTGTTTTTCCTCCTTCACCAGTTCACGCACAATTCCTCGTCCAGAATCTGAAATGTTCCGGTCGGCTTCTCTTCCGTGGGCTGCAGGTCTTCCTCATTCAGATAGTTCCTGCCGAACTCCCGCATGAAGTCCTCCTTCGTCCAGCCCATCCGCTCCATGGCCATCTTCTGGCCGTAGCGGTGCAGCTCGTCCATGGTCTCCCGGCAGCTGTGCACCGCTTTCTCCCCGAAGATGTGGCAGCTTCCGTGGCACAGGTAAACTGTCAGACCGTACTTCTCGCTCTTCTTGCGGTATGCGCCGCCGAAGATGTGGTGCTTGTCCAGCGGCTCCGCCGTCCCGTTCCTGCCGCACAGCCAGCAGCTTCTTCCTGTGTACATCTTTCTGCCTCCTTCAGGTTTCTGCGGCGTGTCTCTTGCAGCGCCCGTCCACGCCTACGCCTTTGAACTTGCCCTTGTTCGCTCTCGCGCGGGCAGCGTCCAGCCGTGCCTTGTCGATGTCGTACTCGAATCTGCCGTTCGCATCCAGTTTGTCGGTCATGCCCCGGTTCAGCTCGCGGTATACGGAAGTCTCGTGCAGTCCCACCGCATCCGCGATGTCGCCCACCTTCCAGCCATCTTTGTACAGCCTTGCGATCTCCATGCGCACCTCGTCATCCATGACCTTGTATTTCAATTCAGTGCTCAACCTTCTCACTCCTTCCGCCCGTTTGAGCATAAAAAAATATCGCAAGTCGAACCGTTTAGGTTCTTCTTGCGATATATTTTACAGGTTGCCGTTTCGATTTTGTAAAGGCGCGGCCTTATTCCGGAAGCGGCAGGCCGAGGCGGCGATACATCGTCTTTTTCACCGCGCGCAGAATATTTTCATAGCCCGTGCAGCGGCACAGATGGCCGGAGAGGAGCTTTCTGAGCTCGTCATCGGTGTAGAGGCGGTTCGTCTCCAAGATCTCGACCGCAGTCATGATGAAGCCCGGCGTGCAGAAGCCGCACTGGACAGCGGTCTCTTCAATGAACGCCTGCTGGATGTCGCTCAGCTCGCCGTCGGGCCCCATCAGGCTTTCGAGCGTGCGGATGTGCTTGCCGTCCGCCCAGACGGCGAGGTAGATGCACGAGTTGAATGCCTCGCCGTCGATGATGACGTTGCAGGCGCCGCACTCGCCGACCTCGCAGCCCTTCTTCACGGACGTCATATGGTAATCGTTTCGCAGCATATCGGTCAGCGACGCACGCACGTCGACCATTTTCTCAACGTCCTTGCCGTTTAAGTTGAATCGCACCAGCTTGTACTGACTCATTTGATGACACCTCCCGCCCGTTTGATAGACTCGATCAGGCAGCGCTTGGCCATTTCGACCGCGATGTGTTCGCGGAACGCCTTGGAGGCGCGCCAGCTGTCACGCGCGTGGATATCGTTGAGCACGGCGAGTGAGAACTCTTCCGCCGTCGTAAGTGTCAAGGGTTTATCCTTGGCAGCCGCCTCCGCGCTCGGGCAGCGCATCGGCACAGGACCGGCAACGCCGTAGGCGATGCGGGCGCGCTCAATAGTCTGCTTGTCGGGCGACAGGCGCACGTTCACGCTGCACCCGAGCGTCGCGATGTCCATCGCGTTTCTCATGGCGTACTTGATGTAGTAGCCATAGCAGTTTTCGTAGCTCGCCTTTGGGATGAGGATGGCGGTCTGGATCTCGCCATCCTCCACGCGGATGTCGACCTGACCGGCCTTGATGTAAAAGTCTTTGATGGGCAGGCGGCGGATGCCGTCCTTCCCCGTCAGCTCCACGATGGCCTCCCACGCATGCAGTGTGGAGGCGGAGTCCGCGCTCGTCACGCCGTTGCAGGTGTTGCCGCCGATGGTGCCGATGTTTCGGATCTGCGGGCCGCCGACCATGTCGACCGCCTCGCCGAGAACATTGATGTACTTCTGGATGATGGGGTCACGCGTGATGTGGGAAAAGCTCGAGAGCGAGCCGATGCGGATGTTTTCCTCCTCGTCGATGCTCACGCCGCGCAGCTCGTCGAGGCCGTAGATCGAGATGAGCTCCTTCCCGGCGCGTTTACCCTCGCGCATCTGCACGAGCACGTCGCTGCCGCCGGCGATGATCTGCGCCTCGGGATGCTCCAAGCGGAGGGCGACGGCGTTTTCGACGCTTTCCGCCTCATAGAGTGCTTTCATGTCATACATGGCTCACTTCTCCTCCTTCCAGCTGTCGTGGATGAGCCCCGCCTTGCTGAACTCGGCGTACAGAACGTGCGGGGTGATGGGAACGGTGTCGATGGCGACGCCGGTGGCGTTGTAGATGGCGTTGCGGATGGCGGGTGCGCCCGAGCACGCGGGCGGTTCGCCGAGCGCCTTCGTGCCGAACGGCGACGTCGGCTCGGGATTTTCGATAAACTGCGCCTCGAGATGCGGGTGGTCCATGAACGTCGAGAGCTTGTAGTCGAGAAGATTATTGTTGAGTGGGCGGCCCGTCTTCTCGTCGAATAAAAGCTGCTCGCTCATGCCAAATCCGATGGCCATGGACATGCCGCCGTGGACCTGCGCCTCGGCAAGCGCGGGGTTGATGAGCTTGCCGCAGTCGTGGACGTTGATGATCTTCTTGAGCGTCACCTTGCACATCGGGATATCCACCTCGACGTCGGCAAAGGTGCAGCCAAACGAATAGGCGTTGTTGCGGATGGTGTAGGTCGACTCGGCGGTGATGTGCTCGGAGTCCGCGGCGTTGTACTGCGCGGTCATCGCAAGGTCTTTCAGCGACATGAGCACCATGCCGTCGCCCTTGCGGATGATGTTGCCGTCGACGATGTCCATATTGTCGACCGCCTGACGGGTGAGCTTTGTCGCGTACTGAAGAATTTTCTGCCGCAGGAGCGTCGCCGTCTGGCGGATGGAGAAGCCCGCGACGTAGGTCTGGCGGCTCGCGTAAGCGCCGAGGCCTGTGGGCGTGATGTCCGTATCCTGACACGAGACGACGCGCACGTCGTGATAGCTCTTGAGGCCGACGGCCTCGGCCGTCATCTGCGCATAGGCCGTGTCCGCGCCCTGCCCGATCTCCGTCTCACCGCACTGCATCGTCACCGTGCCGTCGAGATTCAGGAGCATGCGGTTCGAGGACGTTTCAAGCGAGATGGGATACACCGCCGTGTTGTACCAGAAGGCCGCCACGCCGATGCCGCGGCGGACGGGGCCGATGTCCTTGGCATACTCCTCGCGCTTTTTGTCGTATTCGATGTACTCCTTCCCCTTTTCCAGACATTCGCGGAAGGAATCGTAGTAGTTCGTGTTACCTGAGAAGCCGTCGTGGAAGCCCTTGGGCATGATGTACTTCATGCGGTATTCGAGCGGCTCCATGCCAACGGCCTTCGCGCACTCGTCGATGTTCGCGTCGTCCGCGAACGACGCCTGCGGCATGCCGTAGCCGCGCATCGCGCCCGCGGCGGGGCGGTTTGTGTACACGGTGTAAGCGTCGCCCTCGAAATTGTCGCAGGGATAGATCTGCGGGAACGAGCCCATGGCCTTGGCGACGATCGAATGGCCGTGCGAGGCATACGCGCCCTGATTGGAGAAGCACTCGACCTTGCGCGCGGCAATCGAGCCGTCCTTATGGAGCCACGTGATGATATGGAAGCGGATCGAGTGGCGCACACGGTTACTGACGAATGTCTCTTCACGCGAGCAGTCGATGCGCACGCATTTTCCGTGCACCTGCGTAGAGCACCATGCGCACAGCGGCTCATAGAGCGCATCCTGCTTGTTGCCAAAGCCTCCGCCGATGTAGGGCTTGATGACGCGGATATCCGCCCACGGACGCCCGAGCGCCTGACCGACGATGCGGCGGATGATGTGCGGGATCTGCGTGGAGGACACGACGACGATGCGGCCATTTTCCTCGTAAGCGTAGCAGCCGTGGTTTTCAATGTGGCTGTGCTGCACGGTGGGGGTGTTGTACCAGCCCTCGACCTTGATGAGGCCGGGCTCTTTGATCGCCTGCTGATAATTGCCCTTGCGGATATCGGTGTGCTTCAGGATATTCCCCGGGAAATTTTCGTGGATGCAGGGCGCGTCGGGCTCCATGGCCTTCTGCACATCGAGCACAAACGGGAGTTCCTCATATTCGACCTTCAGCGCGCGCACGCCCTGCATGGCCGAGACCTCATCCTCCGCAATGACGACCGCGACGTCGTCGCCGTAGTAGCGCACATGGCGGTTCAAAAGATTGCGGTCGGCCACGTCCTGATGCCCCGGGTCCATCGACCAGGGATGGCCCGCCGTCGGGAAGCAGTGCTCCGGCACGTCGAAGCAGGTCAGCACCTTCACAACGCCGGGGATGGCCTCCGCCGCGGACTTGTCGACTGATTTGACAAATCCGTGCGCGATGGTGGAATGCTTGATGCGCGCATAGAGCGCACCGGCCGGCATCCGATCCTCATAGTATTTCGTGCGTCCGGTGACCTTGTCGAACGCATCGACGCGGATCTCGCTTTTTCCTACCTTGCTCATCTGTCTACCTCCTGTTCCGAGCAGCCGCTTTGTCGGTTTTGCTCGAAATCTGCAACTCCTTTGCTATTATTTTAGCACATTTCGCACAGCTTGTACAGTGCTGCATGCGTGATATAATACAAATGATCGCGGATGTACCATTTTTCCGCTTTTTTCTGCCGATTGGTGAAAAAGAAACGAATGACTGGTGATTTAATAGATGGATAACACGTTGAAAATAGGATGCGTGGTCATGGCGGCGGGCAATGCCGCGCGCTTTGGCGAGAACAAGCTCGCCGCGATGGTAAACGGAAAGCCGCTTATCGAGCATGCGCTCGATGCGATCCCACGGGAGAGCTTTTCCCGCGTGCTGGTCGTGACGCAGCACGAAAACGTGGAAGCGGCCGCCAAAAAGTTTGGCTTTGAAACGCTGCGGAACGAACATCCCGAGCGCGGCCAGAGCGAGACGATCCGCCTCGGCACGGCGGCGCTGTCAGACTGTGACGCGCTCTGCTTCATGGTGGCCGACCAGCCGATGCTCAAGCGCAAGACCGTCGCGCAGGAGCTTGAGTTCTTCCGCGCGCACAGCAAAAACATCGTCGGATTGGGACACAACGGCGTGCGAGGCAACCCTTGCATCTTCCCTGCCCGCTTCTTTCCTGAGCTTTTATCGCTCGAGGGCGATGTCGGCGGCAGCGCAGTCATCAAAAGACATTTAGATGATCTGCTGCTCTTTGAAGCACTGGAGACGGAGCTGCGCGACGTTGACACGAAGGAAGCGCTCGAAGCGCTTAAGAAACGCTGATCTCGCCGCGGAGATCTTCTTCCATTGCCTGCTTGATCTTCTCCTTGTCGTAGCCGCAGGAGAAGAGATAGTAGAGCTTGGCGACGGCGGCCTCGGTCGTCATGTCGAGTCCGCTGACCGCGCCCGCTTTTTTGAGCGCGCTGGACGTTTCGTAGGTGCCGAGCGACACCGCGCCCTGCGGACACTGCGAGCAGACCGTGAGCACCGTGCCATTCTGAAACGCCTTGCGGATGATGGGCAGCAGCGCGTTCCCGTCGCCGGGGATGTTGCCCGCGCCGAACGTCTCGATGACGATACCGCGGAGCTTTTCGGTCATAATGGCCTCGAACAGCGAAAACTGAATGCCCGGAAATACCTTGATGACGCCGATGGGAATATTATCAAGCGTCTGGAGCTTGAGCCCGCCTTCCTGCCGCGGCAGGAGGGCGGCTTCGTTATATTTGATGGAAATGCCCGCCTCGGCAAGGCTCGGGTAGTTGGGCGAAACGAAAGCGATGAGTCCGTCGGCGGAGTATTTTGTCGCGCGGTTGCCGCGCAGCAGCTTTCCGCCGAAGTACAGGCACACCTCGCGCACGATGCCTTCCCCCGCAATCAGCAGCGCGGTGATGAGGTTGTCGCGCCCGTCGCTACGAATTTCGCACAGCGGGATCTGCGAGCCCGTGAGCACCACGGGCTTGTTGAGCCCATCGAGCATGAACGACAGTGCCGAAGCCGTGTAGGCCATCGTGTCTGTGCCGTGCAGGACGACGAAGCCGTCGTAATCGTCATATTTCTGCGCGATCAGCTCTGCGATGCAGTTCCATTCGCGCACGGTCATGTTGGATGAATCCAGCAGCGGCGAGAGCTCGTAGAATTCCCACTCCGGCATCTCCGGCGCGCGGAGGTCGGGGATGGCATCGAGCGCGGCGCGGAAGTAGCCCGCGCGCGGCGCGTAGCCGTTTTCCGTGCGCGTCATACCGATGGTGCCGCCGGTATAGATGATGAGAACTCGTTTCATAGCTCTCTCCTGATTGTATTACTTTTTGTACGGCGTATGGTCGAGCGGCAGGCTGCGGCGGCGCTCGCCGTCGTAGCGGTAATACGCCTGCGCGATGGCCGGCGCCGTGGGGATGGACGTGATCTCACCGATGCCGATGGCGCCGTTGGCGAGGTTTAATCCCGGCTTGTCGATGACGATCGCCTTGATCTCGGGGATCTGATGCGAGCGGAACAGGCCGAGCGTGCCGTATTTTGCCGTGGGCTTGCCGTGGTCGAGCGGGTACTGCTCTGTCAAGGCGTAGCCCATGCTCATCACGACGCCGCCCTCGATCTGCCCTTCGCAGGACAGCGGGTTGATGGCCTTGCCGACATCGTGCGCGGCAACCATCTTTTTAATTTTGCCCGTCTCCTTGTCGAGAATGCACATCTGAGTCGCGTAGCCATAGGCGACATGGCTGACGGGATTCGGCACGTCCGCGCCGAGCGGGTTCGTCTTGGCGTAGTATTCGCCGTAGAACTCCTGCCCTTTCAAGTCGCTCAGTGAGCGGTATTCCATCGCGTCGCGCAGCAGCAGGCATGCGCGGCGGCAGGCCTCACCGGTGACGAGCGTCTGGCGCGAGCCGGAGGTATCGCCGCTGTCAGGCGTTATGAACGTGCTGTTGCCGTCGTAGACGACCTGATCGCGCGTGAGCTTTGCGTTTGTCACGACGAGCTGCACCAGCACCGTGCCGAGACCCTGACCGATGCAGGACGCGCCCGCGCGGATGTGGACCTTGCCATCATCGCCGATGACGAGCTTGCAGCGCCCATAGTCGGGAAGGCCGACGCCGACGCCCGCGTTTTTCATCGCGCAGGCAAGGCCAACCGGCTCGCCGTTTTTGACCGCTTTGTCATAGTAGGGCTTGATGGCCTCGAGCGTTTCGACAAGGCCCGTTTCGGGGCCGACGATCTGGCCGTTCGGCAGCACCTCGCCCGGGCGGATGGCGTTGCGGTAGCGAATTTCCCACGGGGAGATGCCGACAAGGTCGGCCATCTCGTTGAGCAGCGTTTCAGTCGCAAAGCAGGTCTGCGTCACGCCGAAGCCGCGGAACGCGCCCGCGGGCGGGTTATTGGTATAGTAAGCGTGGCCCTCGATCTCAAAATTCTCATAGTGATACGGGCCCGCGGCGTGCGTGCACGCGCGCTCGAGCACGGGGCCACCGAGTGAGGCGAAACCGCCCGTGTCGGACACGACGCTCGCCTTTACGCCCTGAATGATACCGTTTTCGTCGCAGCCCATCGTGAAGTCCATCCACATTGGATGGCGCTTGGGATGGACGAGCAGCGATTCCTGCCGTGTGAGCTTCACCTTGACCGGCACGCGCGCGATGTATGCGATGAGCGCCGCGTGGTGCTGCACGGACATGTCCTCTTTCCCGCCGAAGCCGCCGCCGACAAGCATATTTTCGACCTGGCAGTGGGCAAAGTCGACGCCGAGCATCGCCGCGCACTCGTGCTGGGTGGTGTGCGCGCTCTGGTCGGTCGTCAGCAGCTTCACGCCGCCGTTTTCAAGCGGGAGCGCCACGCAGCACTCGAGTTCCAAAAAGGCGTGCTCCGTCCACGGAGTCTCAAACTTCTCGTGTAAGACGTATTTGGAATGTTTGATGGCCTCGTCTGCATTGCCGCGCACAACGTGGCGGTGCGCCTGCAAATTGCCGCGGTTGCCCATGATGACCTCGGGCGCACCGGGGGCGGACGCCTCCTCAGGCCCGTAGACCGCGGGAAGCTCTTCGTAAACGACACGTACAAGCTTTTTTGCCTGCTCGAGTGTTTCTAAGTCGCGCGCACAAACAAGCGCCACCGCGTCGCCGAGATACTGCGTGATTTCCCCCTCGCCGATCAGAGTCGGCTGGTCCTTCTGGATGTGGCCGACGTTTTGCTGACCCGGAATATCCTTTGCCGTCAGCACGCAGACGACGCCGGGGAGCTCTTCCGCTTCTTTCGTGCGGATGTAGAGCACGCGGGCGCGCGGGTACTGGCTGCGCACCGCGCCGCCGTAACACATGCCCTCAATATAGACGTCGTCGGGGTACTTGCCGTAGCCCTGCACCTTTTCGGCGACATCGATGCGGTGCACGCGCGAGCCAACCTGAAAGTCTTCCTTCTTTTCGGGAATTTTCCCCTCGCGTAAAATCTTCGCCGCAAGCAGGATACCGTCGATGATCTTGACATAGCCCGTGCAGCGGCAGATATTGTTGCGGATGGCAAAGGCCGCCTCTTCGCGTGTCGGGTCGGGGTTCTGGTCGATGAGCCCCTTGGCCGAGATGACCATGCCCGGGATGCAGAAGCCGCACTGCACGGCTCCGGCCTCGCCGAAAGCGTAGGTAAAGGCCTCTTTTTCAAAGTCGGAAAGGCCCTCGACCGTGACGATATGTTTCCCCTCCAGCTTGTCTGTCTGAGGGATGCAGGCTTTCGTCGGCTTGCCGTCGATGAGGACATGGCACGTGCCGCACGCGCCCTCACTGCACCCGTCCTTGACGCTGGTCAGGTGCAGCTCGTCGCGAAGATAGCGGATGAGTTTTTGATTTTTCTCCACCGTGACCGGTGTACCGTTGACAACGAATGCAGCCATTTCAGATCTCCTGTTCACGAGAAAATCACAAATATCACAATTATTTTGGTTGCCTAACTAATTTTATTGTATCACAAGCACAACAAAGACGCAACACAAATTCTAAATTCCGATATTCTATTTTCGGAATCACGCTTTTTGCCTCAAATCCTTGACAAATTTCTCCTGATGGGCTAAGATGTCGCCGTACCTGCAAGGGGCGCTGGCGCAAGCCGGCTGTGATGCGGCGTATCGCCGTCGCTGTCCCTCAGACCTGATCCGGGTAATGCCGGTGTAGGAATGCAAAGATGATCTTGCTTGAGCTTTGCACCGTGACGTCGACGCCGCGGTGCTTTTTTGTGCCGCGGCGCGGACAGAGACCATATTTTTAGGAGGAATCCCTTATGAGCAACACGTCCACCCATTCCAGCACCCGCCGCCTGAACGAGGGCGGCATCTGCATCGCGCTCGCCCTTGTGCTGAGCTATCTCAAAATTCCCATCGGTCTGTCGTTTGGCGGCTTCGGCGGCTCGATCACCCTTGTGATGGTCCCGCTCATTCTCTTCGCCGTGCGCTATGGCGCGCCCTGGGGCATCCTCGCGGGCGTCGCGTTCGGCACGCTCAAGTATTTCTTCGCCGAGGGCTTCGCCGTGAGCTGGGTGTCCATCATCTTCGACTATTCCGTCGCCTACGGCGCGGTCGGCCTTGCGGGCCTTTTCCGCGTGAAGGGCAACGACTATTCCAAGCTCCCGCTCGCCGCGTTTGTCGGCTGCCTCGGCCGCTTTGTCATCCACTTTATCTCCGGCGTGACGGTCTACGCGCAGTATATGCCCGAGGAATTCATGGGCATGACCATGACCTCTTCCGTGTTCTACTCCGTGCTGTACAACGGCACGTATATGCTGCCGAACACGATCCTCGCGATCATCATCTGCGCGCTGCTGATGAAGCCCGCAGCGAAGCTGCCGAGCGCAGAGTAAAAAAATAATATGGCAGCGCGACAGCGCTGCATTTGTTCCCTGCGCCGCGCAGGGGTGCGATAATAAGGGAGGGGTATCTCTTTTTCAAAAAGAGATACCCCTCCCTTACACCCTCCC
>ERZ826051.157-NODE-157-length-82709-cov-9.637162_pt1 | contig 82709 bp, 121 predicted proteins | sample MGYA00519928_ERZ826051 | MGnify/ENA primary metagenome ERZ826051 (study PRJEB31778, sample SAMEA3449219) | human gut metagenome | biome: human gut; feature: human-associated habitat; material: faeces | place: United Kingdom | collected 2010/2012 ...
CTCTTGGGGGTCAAAGGGGGCCATTCTCTCACGTGAGAGAATGGCCCCCTTATCCCGTGCAGCGCCTACGGCGCTGCTTCCCCGTGCCTTTGGCACAAAAAAGAACTCCCTCTGCCGAGAGAGCTCTTTTTCGTTATTTTTTAATACAGCTTTGCGCCGGCCGGAATGTGAGGATCCACCATCAGCAAATGCAACTTTTCTTCGCCGTTTTCGTGATGCACGGCGGAGATCAGCATGCCGCAGGAGTCGATGCCCATCATCTTGCGCGGGGGCAGGTTGACGATGGCGATAGCGGTCTTGCCGACGAGCTCCTCGGGCTCGTAATACTCGTGGATGCCGGAGAGGATGATGCGATCCTCGCCCGTGCCGTCGTCGAGCACAAATTGCAGCAGCTTCTTGGACTTCTTCACCGCCTCGCACGCCTTGATCTTGACGGCGCGGAAGTCAGACTTGGAGAAGGTGTCAAAGTCGACCTGGTCAGCGAACAGCGGCTCGATCTCGACCTTGGAGAAGTCGATGACCTCCTCCTTCTTCACTTCGGCGGGAGCGGCTTCCGCCTTGTCGGCCTTCTTGGGCATGTCCAGCGGCTTCATCGTCGGGATTTTCGTGACCAGCCTTAGATAAGCTCCGCTTAGCGTCTATAAGTCCCGACCGGCATCTACTCATTTGAAGCTGGGGTAAGCTCAGTTACGCCTAATTCAGATAGCGGAAAATCTAATGGCGTAAGCCGTGGAGTAAGCTGGCGTAAGGGGGCTTCATTTTTTTGAAAACGAGCCGTGTGCTATACTGAAACGAACTACTGAAACAGTATAACACACGGCTTAACGAAACTCAATATTTTCCGTTCAGTTTACAAGCATTTCGATTTTTCCATTCTAAAAATCTCTCTCGAAGCACTTGAACATCTTTCTCGGAATCCGTATGGAGATAGATATGATTGCGGATAAATAGCGTTTTGATTTCCGCTGCCATTTGCGAAGCATCCGCAGTTCTTTTAATAAGGTAGTAACCCAGCCGGTTACTTTGACAAATGTGGGCTTTCACGCTTTGCTCTCTTTTCTCCGTCACGGTTGCTCCGGCAATATCGACCGCACAATGTAATTCAGGGAGGTATGCAACAAGTCGCATTCCAAGCTCCGAGTCGCTATTGCTTTTGACCGTAATGCCGTTCTGTGCTCCATACATCATTATCAGCATCTGCGGGAGAGCCTGTTGAAACTCCGCTTCACATTGAGGGCAACCCTTTTGCTCAATAGTTCTATCTGTGATTTTGGCACGGTAAGAGTGTCCTGCTCCGCATTTCCACCAAACGACCTTCATTGAGTTTCTCGATACATTGCTCGGTGTCCACTTGGAGTTCTTTTCAAAGTCCCATTCTGAGAGTAAGTGAGGATCAGTTGTTCCAAGATCATTATGACCTTGCAGAATGGCTCTCTCAGCACAAACAGGACACATACCGCCTTTGACCCGTGCTTTGACGACGGCTTTCCATTCATAGCCGCAGGTACGGCATTTCCACCAAACATTCTTTGTTGACTTCTCATTGACCGCATCGGGAGTTAACGGCAGGTTTTTATCCGACCACTCTATGGCGAGCGACGGGAACTTCGTTTGCAGGTCATTAAAGCCTTTGAGCAGCTTTATCCCACTACAATAGGGACACTGACTTCCTCCGGCACGGGTTGAAATCAATGTGTTCCATTCGTGACCCAAGCGACATTGCCACCAAACTTTAATATTCTTGAAAGCCGTAACCTGATCCGGCGTCAGCGGAAGGTTGCGCTCTGACCACTCCGCAGCGATTTCAGGGAAACGGCTTGCCAAGTCGTTGAAGCCCGGTAGTACAAAGTTGTGTGAGCAGTAGGGACAACCTGTACCGTTCACTGTCCGGCTTTTCACGGACGCCGTCCATTCGTGTCCGAGCTTGCACTGCCATATTACCTTCCTGTGCGTAGCCGCTGTAATCATTGACGGTTTTAGCGGCTCATTCTTGGGCGACCATTCCTTCGCAAGCTCAGGAAACTTACTTTCAAAGTCGTTATAACCTCGAAGCACCCTCGCTCCCGAACATATTGGACATTGCTCGCCTGCGGAGCGAGCTTTAATGCTTGTCTGCCATTCGTGACCGCAAGCCCCTTTCCACCACACAATTTTATTAGACCCAAAGGTCACGGTACAGTGATGCTTTTGACATCCGACCGTATTCCGTCGTGCTTGTCCACGATAATCTGTTCTTCCTGCTCTCTCAGCTTTTCCAGCGTCGGAGCATAAATAGAATGCCTTTTTCCGTCAGGCGTTGACCAACGGTACGCATAAGTGCCGTTGGGACGCTGGGTTTCTCCTGTTTTATTCTCGCTGTCCTATGGGGTCATCACAAAGATATAAACTGGTCATCAAGTTAATTTCGGCAGGTGACAATTTTGCCACAGCTGCGTAGAGGGTGCTTTTCTCCTCCTTTTTGAGAATGGCATCAATGACGGAACAATCTTGATCCACCAGCAATTCCTCGCCAGACATATCATCTTCTGTGGTTGTCTGTGTGTTATAGGAAAACACCGTCATTCCGGACTGATTCTCGATTGACACAAGATAATCGTGTCTATCCTTTTCAGATCGCCACTGCTTTGCGGTTTCGGTTCCACATTCTGCGATGATGATCACATCGTCAACAGAGCAAGCGTCTAACTGCCCAAAGCGATCTCTTCGTTTCTGCCCTTCCGGGGTCTGAATAAAGTTCCTAAACTCGAAGCTATTCATTACGAGCCAGTTAGGGAATCACGACAAGCATATTGAAGATGTTGCCTGTTCCAAATCAGGAGTGAAAAGATAATCTATGTACAAATCATATGAACGCCCTCCCCTTGTTCTAAACGGAGGGGCGAAGCTCTTCGCTGTCAACGCTGGATACCGTAAAACCGACGTAGGTACGAACTGGTATTATGTCCGAGCCAAGAATGCCCGTGAAGCCCGCAAGCGCTTCAAAGACCGGATAACCTGGCTTGATGTCTATGGCATCCGTGAAGTTACTGACGCCGCACTAATCCAAGATGTGCTTAGTTCTCCGAGAAAGTATATCTGCTTCTGATGGAGGGCGAGATGGGAAAGAGAAAACATAAGGCTCCGCAAATGCCAGCTTGGTTTTGGTACGGCATTGTAGACGGCTGCTGGTGTTGCAAAAATCGCCATAACTGCAACCAGTGTAAAGAAGTTCGTAAATACCGCAAGCAGCATTTTCCACCCAAAGAAAAAAGTAGGCATGGCAAAGCCGATCATGATGATCGAGGAGAATAACCATGAGAGCAACAAAGCAATTCAATAACGTAGACACCCAGAGCAAAATCGCAATCAACACTGACGAGCTTCAGGCCATGTTGAGTTGTGGCCGGTATTCTGCCATACAGATTGGCGAGGCTGCTGAGGCTCGTATCCAGATCGGGAAACGAATCTTCTGGAATGTCGAAAGGATCAAAAGCTACATCAACTCTATTTCTGTATAGGAGACTGCTGTATGAACATTTACCTGACCATGATGGTGACAGTCTTAGTCTTTACTCAGATTGTCCGTATCGTTCAAAACACCATTCAGCTCCGCCGGCAGTATAAGCTGTTTCAGGCTCAACTCGGACAGCTGGATAACATCACCCAAGAGGATCTTGATATGCAACGTAGAGCATATCGCTTGATCGTAGATCACTTTGAACACAAGAGGAGTGAGGCGTAATGACCAAAGAAGAGGCTATCGCTGTCTTTGAATGTTTGGCAACAGAAATGACTGCAATTTTGGCAGGAATCCCAAAAAGCGAAGCCGCAGCGGATCAAATAAAAAGGTACATTGATGCCTATGATATAGCGATCTCCGCTCTTCGTATCCAGCAGAAGCAGGAGAGCGAATGTACAAAGTGTAGCGGCATTATGTATCGTCAAACAGACAGTGGGAAAATCATCCCAGTTGGTCAACGGTGTGGTGCAAAAATTACACCTCCCTGCTACGTGCCGGATGGAGATGGATGTGCTTATCAAATCTATGGAGACAACGACGATGAGCCAATAGGCCGTTGTAAATCTTGCCCATTGTGCCAAAGCGATAAGATCAGACATAAACAAGAGTCTGTACACAATGATCCTCTGGTGCTTGATGAGCTACGACAGATGCGTGGTGAACCTGTATGGTGTAAAGAGTTAGAATGCTACGGCATTGTGAAGATGGAGAAAGTCGGAAGTTGGGCGAACGAGCTATTTTTGGTTGGAACATGGCATAATGGCGATGCCGCCGTAAACTTTGAGTACGACATCAAATCACGCGGTCTTACGCTTTACCGGCATAAGCCGGAGGAGGGGGTGGTATGAGCAAGCCCATGAGCGAGCAAATGCAGAAATTGGCAACTCGATACGAAAAGGCGACTGGTAAGAAGTTCAATGCGAAAACGAATGCACAGAAAATCCGTTCCATGACAGACGAGGAGCTGGCGAAATTGTTTGAAGAACTTTGCTACGACAGCATGGCGCATCGTGCCAAATATTGGCTACACTGGCTCCAGCAGCCAGCGGAGGAGGAACCGAAATGAACTTTAAGCAGTTTATCCGGTGGAGATTGGTTTGCTTTGTTCAAACTCACATCAGGCATTGCCAGGAATGCCTTGGCAGTAATGGGCACTGCCAAGAGTGTAACGACTGGCACCACTTATTCCGCAGAGACTGGCAACGGACGTATTGGAGAAGGAAGTGCTGATCATGAGCAATAATGCGAACTGCATTACCTGTAGGCATAAAAAGGACTTCTTAGTTCCGTGCGATTGGTTGAAAAACCAAAGAGCAGTGATTATGCCGCCCTGCCCAAGATACGAGTCCGAAGAGGAGGATACCGATGCCCGAATTAAACTTAAAGCCATTACCTTGCCTAATTTGAAACCGTGCTATGGGAAGTGCAATCTTTGCATTTGGAAATACAACGGCGGATGCTCTGAATGGAACGGGTGGGGCACTAATTAGAAAATGCAAAAAAAGAGCGTAGGTGAAAACCCTACGCTCTTAAAGCTTTAGATTTCTTCGCCATTATCATTTCTGAGAAATCTTCCTTCAAAATGACAGTCCAGTGCATTGGCGATCTCTGCTAATTCCTTTTCACTGAAATTATCACGTCTGAATTTACCACTAAGATTTTGAGAAGTACAGTTAAGCCGCGACGCTAATTCTTTCAAAGTCATGTTACGCTTGATAAGTGCGATTTTGATTTTCTCGGCCATTGCCATACTAACACCTCACAATCTTTGCTAAATCATTATAAATTGCTAAAGCACAAAAATCAATAGACAGTTTTCAAAGTAACCTATTAGCGATTTTATCGCTTGACTTTAGAAATCCCTCAAGATATTATGTAACTGTAGACTTACCATCGAAACAAAGGAGGATGATAAGTATGGCTGGCTTAAAACGAACAGACAACAAAGGTCGTATCTTAAAAGACGGCGAAACCCAAAGGAAAGACGGTACCTACCGTTTTACTTACACCGACGCAGATGGTGTTCGGCATGACGTGTATAGCAAACGGCTGGTTCCAACTGACCGCCTTCCTCCGGGCTGCAAAGACGATCTCTGCCTTAGAGAAAAAGAACGAAAGATCAACCGCGATCTGGAAGACGGCATCAAGGCTGCGGTCGAAAACAAAGCTACGCTCAATGATCTGTTCGAGTTGTATATGGCAAACAAGCCCGAGCTGAAAGATACCACTCGTAGCAATTACCTTTATATGTACAACAAGTACGTGCGAAACGATATTGGCAAGAAAAAGATAGCCAGTATCAAATATTCAGATGTCAAGGCTTTCTATAACAAGCTCATCAAAGAGAAGGGCTTCAAGCCTAACTCTATGGAAATTATTCACACCATCATCCACCCCATATTTACTCTGGCCGTCCGTGATAACTACATCCGTATCAACCCGGCTACCGGAGCGATGGCGGAAATCAAAAAGAGCCACAACTGGGAGAAGCCAAAGCGTCACGCGCTGACCATCGCAGAACAGACGGCATTTATTGACTATATGAGAAATCACAAGGTTTATAATCATTGGCTCCCCTTGTTCACTGTCTTGCTTGGTACTGGATGCCGTATCGGTGAAGCCATTGGTCTGCGCTGGGAAGACTGCGACTTTGATGAAGGAATCATCAGTATCAACCACAATATGGTCTACCGAAAGTATGAGGCAGACGAAAAGGCACGTTTCCATATCGTAACACCAAAAACAAGCGCGGGTGTCCGTATTGTGCCTATGTTGTCAGAGGTCAAAGCCGCTCTGCAAGTAGAATGGGAAACACAAAAGATAGTCGGGTTCAATGAGTCCGTTGTCGATGGGTATACTGGCTTCATCTTCCAAAACCGCTACGGCGATCCTCTCTCTCCTCATAGTGTCAACCGAGCTATTGACCGCATTTGTGCCGCCTACATCGAAGATGAAACGGTGCTGGCCGATCAAGAGGGGCGAGATCCTGTATTGATTCGTCACTTTTCTGCTCATAATCTGCGTCATACTTTCTGTACGCGGTTTTGTGAAAACGAGCGGAATATCAAAGTCATTCAGGAAATCATGGGTCATGCTGATATTGAAACTACCATGAACATCTATGCCGAAGCTACAAAGGAAAAGAAGAAAGAATCGTTCTCCAACCTCGAAGGAAAAATCAAGATCTCTTGAGGAGGATTTCAATGGGAAAGCTGATAAATCTTACCGACCGCACATTCGATATGCTGACCGTTATAAAAAGGGTTGAGGACAGAAAACCAGGCCGTCCTATGTGGTTGTGCCAGTGTGAGTGCGGCAATACCGTTGTCGTGTCCTCTACAAATCTGCTACGAACCAATAGTACAAAATCATGCGGCTGTCTTCGGCATACTCCCTCTCCCACCCTCATTGATTTGAGGGGCAAAACATTTGGCAAGTTGAAAGTAATAGAGAAAGACCCAGACTCAAAACCAGGTAAAACGAAATGGATTTGCGAATGCAAATGCGGAAATATCGTGTCTGTCCTCTCCGATAGTCTCCGCAATGGGAAAACCAGATCCTGCGGTTGCGCCCGATCTCAGATCAAGCATGACCTTACAAATCAGACGTTCGGTTTTCTTAACGTAATCGAGCCGGTAAAAAACGAGAGGATCAAAGGTAATGAAACTCGCTGGAAATGCCTCTGCCAGAATTGTGGACGCACCGTTGAGGTTAGCAGCTATTGGTTGAGGCATAGCGATCCCTATGGACACTGTAAATGTACCAGATTTAACAAACCTTTGTAAAAGCCATCTACAGCCCCTCTGAGCGCTTCAAATCTTAAAGGTGAAACTACCCTCGAACAATTTAATCGCCGCTCCTGCGTTGCCCAGCGGCTCCGCTGGCAAAAAAATAGGGTACAGAAATCCATTGTGGAAATCTGTACCCTATCTTAATTCTCTTATCAAAAAAACAGGGAGTCAGCCCGTAGGCCAACCCCCTGGTAAAAGAACCAACATTCGATTAGTCGCAACTTTGTCAATATAGATACTTCACAAGATCATCAGAAAGAAAATCTTTGATAACCAATGGAGGCTTTTTATCTTTATCAGCGTATGTCATTGTAGAATACTTGTCCACAGAAGCATCCTTAGAAAAGATAAAATCAATGAACTCCGCGTCAGCGCTACTCTCAATCGCTTTATCCTTCACGCGCAATGTTCTGGGTAAAAACCAATCGTTTATCTTATTTCCTTCCAAATCAAGATTCTCAGACAAACCAATCGTAAAATCTAAATTGGTTACACCGATTTTATAAGTAAGGGTGACAGTCTTCATATCTTTTACAACGCATACAACATTATTTGTCAGTGCGGGCAACATCGTCAAGCACGGAAGTTTTCTCTTCGCACCTCTGTATGTATGCTCCCTGTCATAGAAGATCTGACCAGCAGACAGCATTGAACTTTTTGCTTTGTCATAAAATTCTTGAGCACTGATAGAAGAATTTACGCCAGTCAAGTGCCTGAAGCGATCTGTCGGAAAAACTACTTCAAAGTAAGATTCTCCATACACATATAAGAAAACTCTACCAGCGAGTTTGTCCCGATACACTTCTGAGGCAGTTATGATTTGCTTGCGGATCTGTTCGTCCTTGATATTTTTTGTATCCATATCTCTGCCTCTTTCGACAAACATAATCATAGAAAAGGAGGAATAGCCAACGCTATTCCTCCTTAGCTGCTTGGGTAGAGAGTTTTCTGCTGGTTGTCAGCCGCGACGCCCAGTTAAAGCGTCTATTGGTGCGGAAATAATTAAGTCCCCCGCATGGACTACAGCAGTTAATTCCCGCTGCCGGACGCGACACCCAGTTAAGATGTCATTCGGCGTGGGTTTTTATCCTGTCCCACTCCCAGCACAACTTTTTACGGTGCTCTCACACCGGAAACATTACTGTTTCTATTATCATTATAGGCGGATTTCTCTGTTTTGTCAACAGGAAACTTCATCCACATAATGCGCCATTTTTTGGCCCCCACCGGGGTAAAACCGTGGTATGTTCGGCAAATGTGGTAAAGCTGTGGTAAAATGAAAATCGCTTCTCAAATACTACAACTTTTCACTCTTAAAACAGGCGTTTTGACTTGTTTTTAGCCCATTTCAGAACATTTTTCAAGCATTACTCTCCGAGAGGCTTCATCGTCGGGACGAAAGAGAGCGATTTTGCGTAGTTTTCCATATTACTGTATCCTCCATCATTTTCGCATTTTGCGAATTTCCAAAAGATATAATTCCGTGTAAAAAAGTGTTGTTTGGGTACTGTTTGGCGTAAATATTGGTGTAAGTGGTGTAAGCCTTATTGTTTCCCCTCGCAATTTAAGAAGTCCTGATGTTCCCTGTGCGGAAACATCAGGACATTATATATTTTACTCAGCTTTGAAGTATAAGTCAAGTCCCTCGAACTCAGAACGCTTCAATTCTTTTGTCACATCGGTGTAAATGTTGAGTGTGGTAGAGATGTCCTTATGACCGAGGGTATCCTGAATTACCTTGACATTTACCCCCGCTTCACACATTCTCGTTGTGAAAGTATGGCGAAGGGAGTGGCAACTGAAATGCGGAAGCAAAAGGTCTGTGTTTTCATCTTTGAGCAACTGTTCGTCGTTGCAATCTCGAATTATGCGACGGAGCGCCTTGTTTAGCGTTCCCTGATGTTGCGCCTGTCCGAAACGGTTGATAAAGATGAAATCGCTATACCCATCAATTCATCTTCGGTGTTAATACGGTTTATTTCATCAAGCAGTGAAGCCAGTTTTGCCGTATCAAAATGCAAACGGGAGTAATAGTTATCTGGCAAAGCGCCTTTCAGAGCAGGATTGTTCTTTTCTATCGTAAACAGAGCAGTATCAATCTTCAAAGCAATGTCGTCCTGCTTTGCGTTCTCGATAATATAACTCCAACGGCTTTCCTCCGGCAGATAGAACACGTTTTCCTGCGTATAGAAAGGTTTCATATCGGCGTATTTTTCGCCGTGGGTTTTAATGATCTTCTCTCTGCATTTCACAAATTTATCACTTGCGAATTTAAGGAAGAACAAACTCAAAACAACGTGCTTGTATTCGGCAGGCTCAATAGCGCCACGAAGTTTATCCGCACTTTTCCAAAGAGCTTCCTCCATAGATATTTCTTTTTTCGGTTTTGTTGTCGCCCTCGCCATTCTTGCGACCTCTCTTTCTGTATAGTTATCTCAGCCTTATTTTCTGTTATTTATCTTCCGGTAGAATTTCTACGATGTCGTCGAGTGAGCAGTCAAGCGCACGGCAAATCCTTACCAATACATCGGTAGTCACATTTTCACCACGGTTGAGCTTTCTGATGGTGTAATCGCTTATATGTGCCAATTCAATCAAGTCTTTTTTCTTCATATCTCGGTCAAGTAGTAAATGCCATAACCTTTTGTAGCTTACTGCCATATTCGTACCTCCCGTCCTGATACGCACTTATACATAGTTATTATACCACGAAATTCGATGAATTTCAACATCAATCAGAGCGAAAGCACGGTTTACTGTCAACATTTTTGTGAACAATGTAAAATTAAGCTTATATGTACTCGATGGGCGCTCTGTATCTGCCTTTGAAAGCAAGGGCTATGATTTGTATTCAGTTGTGGTCATACGCCTTTATGCGGCGTTTGGGGAAGAAAAAAGCGTCCAAGTTTTACGCTTGAACGCTGTGGTTAAATTTTTATGCAGTGGTAATTTCCGTACAAATGGGAAATTATGAAATAAAAGAACTTATTCCTGAGCAAAAAAATTCAGCACATAATCCTCACAACTAAGAATTAGCGTATCTCTTGCCTCTGTTCCATCCTCATATTCCGTCACACCCTTCACCATCTGACATACTGCGTCCTCAATAGTCGCTTCATAAATACTGCTTGTATCGTCACTGTCCAAGAGTCTATAAGTACCGCTCCATTTTTCAGAGGTTTCGTTATTCAGTATTTCTATGCTTGAACCGCTGATATGACAAGTAATATCCCGCGCATCTGCTCCTACATAATGGTTCTTTTCGTTTGCAGAACAATAAATGACAGCCCCATCATCTGCTCTTTGAATAGAGGACATTACCCATATTGTTGGTTCAATAGATGCTGAACTTCCTCCGTCACACGCACTTAGAGACAAACATACCACAAACGTCAGCATGAAAGCAAATACTCTTTTCATAAGAATTCCTCCCACAAATTTCATTTGTTTGAACTCCGCAAACGGAGATTTACATTGTAATCTTATGACTATATCATATCCAATTCCCATTAAACGCTGCTGCCATAATTGCTATCAATAATATAATAATCAGAACACATACTACAAGGCTAAATAAACAGACTATAAGTCCACTCGTCCATAAGGTGGGATACAGTTTTCTGCTCCTCCTCGTAATAATGGAAACAATCACGCCAATAAAGGATAGTATCGGTCCTACAAGTATAATGTCGGTATATGTATAGGGGGCATGGTTTGCACTGTAAAAATAAAGCGCAAACGTGCAAAAAGAAGAGATTCCCAGTATAAGCGGTAACACCATCAATTTTTTGTTTACTGGCTTTTTATCTTCCATTCTTTCTTTCCCTCAAATCCCAATTTGCCGTCCTCATTTTCTTCTCGACAAACGAGAAAATCACGACTTTTTCCTTTTCAAAAAGTTAATCGTTCTTTTCACAATAAATATTACACATATCAACCCTACAACTCCACAAATGATGGTATCCTTCAAGTCTGCAAAACCGCCTGTGTACCGCATCGCATAATAATAAATTGTCCATATCAGCATTAACACGAAGGCACTAATACTTAACCAATAAGATTTCTTAGTCATTTGATTTTTCTCCCATTAGCGACGAAACAATAATCCACAAAAAGCTCCGATAACAACTACCCCTGTCAAGTATACTAAAAGAACTATGCTATGTCGTCCTGCTTTACATTTGGTTTTCGTTTTATTCGCCAAATAGCATATTTAATGAAAATGGGGAGTAAAGCAGGTAAAACTGAGAATAGCAAAGCGTGTACCAAATAATCAATTCCCCATTTTGTTCCCCTAAGCACAGGAGTTGTAAGGTAAGGAATCAGATAACTGACTAAGGCTGTTGCAACACAGACAAATGCAATACTTCTTAGTCTGACTGATTGAAACAGCCTATTGTTTGCAATGATGCTGTAAAGAATAAGATTTGTGATTCCAAAGGTATGAATAAATGAAACCCCGAAAAGAAACGGGTTTTCATTTAGACTTTGTGGCATAAGTTCATCTACAACAACGATGAAAATACTTATTGCGGGCAACAGCAGCCCTATTAGAATAAAACATAATAAAGGGTGTTCAGAAAATCGCTTTTTCATATGTATGTTTCGCACCTCATACCTTCATATGAAGAAATATTATGCTAAAATATTGCCGGTACTCGGTTTACTCGTGTTGTTTTCCAATTAGGTTACGGACTACCTTCTAACCGGCTACTATTGGTTGTAGCGTTTTTTATTTTACCACCCAAATATGAAGAAATCTACAAAAAACAGAGATTTTTCGGTGAGAACACCCCCTTCGATGTACTACCGTTTCTTGAACACCCATAAAATATGTACTTGATGGCTGCCCTTGCGGACAGCCATCATATCAATATTGCGGCGCTCCGTAGCCGAGTATCTCGTAATGCCCTACGGCATATTGATTTATACGGCAGCTATCTCCTGAGTTACCCTCGACCGTGTAAACGATACCATTCTCGACCTTTTCAACGATACCCGTATGGTCGGATAGTCCGTCCTGCGGACCTGACGAGCCTTTGTTATCCCAATCAAAGAAGATAATCATACCCGCCATCGGTTCCAGCGAGCCGTCTATCCATTGCCCTCGGTCTTTGAACCACTGAACGCCGTTTACGCAACCAGCGTACTTCGGAATGATACCTGCGTCGATATAGCCACACTCATTGGCACACCAACTGACAAAGCAGGCGCACCATTCCACTCGGCTGTTAAAGCCGTACCAAGACCAGTACGGTTCGCCGCCGACATTTCCGACCTGAGACAGCGCAACCGTCACGATTTGGTCATCGCTGTATCCGATACCGTATAAAACGGCAGACCATAGCGAGTTGTTTTCCTCTTGGAGCAATTCGGCAAGGTATTCCTTTTGCTCCTCGTTAAAGCCGTACTGCGCTGCCATTTCGTCTACTGTCTTATGCGAGACTGTAATATACAGAAACGTCTCGGTTACTGTCGTTTCCGTCTGCACGATATTCCCGTGTCCGTCATCAGTCTCGGTTATCTCCGTATGCAATTTTGTCTCGGTTCGGCTGCTTATCTCGTTCATCTCCCAAAAGATGTCTTTGAGAAGTTGCTTCTTTTCATCGTTCATCGTTGCTACTTCCTGAGCATTGTCGGGATCGGTATTGACTTTGACGGAGTAGACGGCAAGCACATCTTTCCAAACCGCACGGCTTCCGCTCATTTCAAGCTTGTCATAGCTGACGGAGTTCTTTATCTCTTGTAGCCTGCCATCGTAATCAACATTGATTTCCTGTACGACCGTCTGCATATCGCTGTTCTGCGTAAACAGTTCCGTATATTCCGGCAGAATGGTCTTGGTCTCCGTGTACTGAATAGGCTCGGCAGGCTCAACATTCTCATCGGGTTCGGTTTCTACAATTTCTGCAAGGCTGTCATAAAGTGCCTCCTGCTTTGCCGACTCGGTGTAATGCTTAATAATAAAACCGGCGCTTACCGCAAAAACAAGGATAAACGCCGTTAAAATCGGAATTAAGATTTTCTTATTCATAGGTTTTCCTTTCTACGCAAGGCGAGGGGTCAAACGCCCTCGCCCGGTTTGGTCGTCATCAGCTTGTAAAGCTGCGTGTTCGTCGGGAACTTGTTTACGAACGGAACGAGCGAGCTGCCCACCTTAATCAGCCCGTGTCCCGCTTCAACATTCGTGATATACGACATTTGAAGGTCAGAGATATTCAGCAGCTTCGCAAGTTCAATTCGGTCGGTCGCCGCCTGATTGAGCATTATGATGAACTCCGAGTTAGCAAGCATTGTCCTTGCTGTATGGCTCTGCAAAAGGTCGTCCACGTTCTGCGTAATACCGGACGCATAAGCGCCGTACTTTCTGACACGCTTCCACAAGGTAAACAGAAAGTTTGCGGAATACTCGTGTTGGAACAAAAGGTAAATCTCATCAATGAAGATGAATGTTTTCTTTCCTTTCGCTCTGTTCTGCGTGATACGGTTGAGAATAGAGTCGAGGACTACAAGCATACCGATAGGCATAAGCTTCATATCGTCGAACCTCGTTTCGGGACATTCTTTGAGAATTGATAGCACCTTGCTGTCAACCGTCTTTAACTTGTTCATCTTCTGACCTCCAAAATAGAAATAGGGGCGGGTTTTTTACGCCCGCCCCACAATGGGTTTTCTTACTTCTTACGGTGTTTGACCTGTAAAAAGATAAAGCCGCCTATGATAAAGGCGACCAAAACGATAGCTATGATTGTCTTAGGTTCCATTATTCAGCGTCCTCCTTTTTCTTCTTTTTCAAAGCTACAAAAGTAGTTGCCGCAATTCCGAGAGCCGACAGACCCGCAAGGGTGAACCACAGACCAAGATGGCTGTTATCGCCAGTCTTAGGAGTATCTCGCAGCTCGTTGTGCATTGTAACTACGGTCGTCGAACCCACCTTAACGGTTGCGTCCTTATTGGCAGGCAACACATAGTTTGCGGAAGCCTTGTCGGAAACCTCGGAAATCGTGTACTCACCGATACGCAGGTTCTCAATCAGGATTTCACCCTTTGCGTCGGTCACGAAAGTCTTATCGTAACCGTTCTCTCCCGTGACACGGAAAGAGAAGCCTTCCACTTTGCCATCGGAAGAAGTCTTAACGATTTTCAGACTGCCACGCATAGCGTCGTTGATAAAGCCAACGCCGGCTTCATTCTCTACCTGATAGGTCTTTCCGTTTTCCTCGATAAAGACAGAGTAAACGCCCTCGTCCAGTACGAAGCCTTCGGGAGCTTTCGTTTCTTTGACAAGGTACTTGCCGTAAAGCAGTTCCTTCATCTCGTAAATACCTTTGTCGGCTTCCTCAAGCTCACCCAAAAGCTCATCGCCGTCGTCCAGTTTACCGTCGCCGTTCAGGTCTTTGTAGACCTCAAAGACTGCGCCGGAAAGCTTGTTGTCGGGGAAGTCCTTGTCTACCTTTGTAAGAGAGATATTGCCCCGTACAAACTCATCGGTCACGGTTATCTCGATAACCTGTTCGTCCTCGTTGACCGTTACCTGATAGGGCGTACCGTCAAGAACATATCCGGTCGGCGCTTCGATTTCCTTTACGACCCAAACGCCGTAAGGAACATTCTCAAAAGAGAAGCTGCCGTCATCGGCGGATAGCCGTCCATTCGTGTCCGTGTTCGCACTTCCATATCACTTTCTTGTGAGAACCGACAGTAACCTCTGTTGGCTTAATCGTGTTTTTCTCTGACCACTCTGATACCAGTCTCGGATTTATGGTAGCAAAATCGTTAATACCTGCAACAACCCTTGCTCCCGAACAAATGGGGCAGCCTTCGCCTTTGGAACGAGCCTTCACGCTCGCCTGCCATTCGTGACCGCAACTCCCTTTCCACCAAACTCTCTTGTTTGAGCCATATGTAATATCATCAGGAGTAAGCGGAAAGTTCCTTTCCGCCCATTCCGAAACAAGCTCCGGATGTACTTTCGCCAAACTAATACTCATAGCAAAACCGCTCCTTCCTCTCTGTTTTGCATTTATTATATTGAGGAAAGGGTAATTGGGGTAGTTTGCGAATATGGGGAGAAACAAAAAAATAACCTTTGAGAAGGGTTCTTCCTTTCTCAAAGGTTAATCAAGTAGAATACGAATTGCCGTGTATCGACCTTCTGCTCATTTCAAGATACAGCAATTCTACTCTCATTATTTTACAACTAAGTTGTAGTTGCTGTCATAGTACAAACCAAGTTCCCTGCATAATCTTTCGTTCACCTTATCCAATGCTTTTTTATACTCCGCATAAGGCGGAGACAGAGCAATAAGGTTGGGAATGAATATATCGTTGTATCCTTTGTCCTGCAACTCTTTCAGCATTTTTCTCTGAGCGACAAACGCCGGGTGATACTTCATAATTCCGGCTTTCAACTTAACCCCTTTTATTACCCGTTCTCTCAATCGCCGGTATTCGCTTTCGCTCATATCGCGATAATAAGCCGTCATCTCGTCTGCGGTTCTTGTATCCTGAGTAATCCCGCTTGCTATCTTCACACCTATTCGCATAAGAAAAGGTATTTTCAAAGTGGTCTCATCGCAATATTTCAATATATTCTGCAAGGCTTGCTTCTGTTCCTGAGTCTGCAATCTTACATTGAGGAATGGCTTGAAGTGGCTTTTGAAATAATCTGACCACCCTTTACCCGGCAACAAAGACTCAATCGCATTTTCGACGGTTTGATAATCAAGTAACTCATTTGCCTTGTCGGCATTGCCATCGTCTATGAATTGCCTTAACGCCTCGCATTCTGCCTCAAATAAAACGCTTTCCCGCATTTTTTCCTGATAAATACGAAGAAGAATGCTTTTGTCGCCACTCTTCAAAAGACTTTGTATGTCTTTTATGCTAATACCCAGCTTTCTGTAAACTGAAATCTTTTTTAATGTCTCCACGTCCTGCGGGGAGTAGTTACGATAACCGTTGCCGTCTTTATGCACTGACAACAACCCTTTTTCTTCATAATACTTGACAGCACGCTTTGTCATTCCGGTTTCTTTTGCAATTTCATTCAACAGCATAGTTAATACCTCCTTGTGATGACAGTATAAGCGTGTACGCTGCGTACAGGTCAAGGGATTTTTTCGTTTTTTTACAAAAAAACGGGCGACCCCGAAAGGGAATCGCCCATTCACGCTTTGAAATTATGCGATTTTTTTGCCTCTGCACGTTTTCCTACATCGATTGGTGTAAGTTTGGTGTAAGGTGTAAGGTTTTTCGCTTCCTCTGTGTCCGAAAACCCTTGATATTACGGGCTTTTTCGCGTTTCGGTCAATCTAAGGGTTTCATTGTCGGGAATATTATCTCGGTATCGTCGTAACTTCTCATAAGTTCTTATAACCCCTGTGCCACAACGTTTTGCGGACATTTGCGATAACGCAACGTCTCATAAATTCTTATAACTTTTCGGTCAATTGGTGTCAAAACTGGTGTCAAACCCAGCTCAGGACACTCTGATTTTCCCTTCGAGATTTGCGAAGCTGGACATCTTCTTTTCCTTGGTTGCTTCGTTGTAGACATCCATCGTTGTCTCGATGTTTCGATGTCCCATAATTTCTTGGATTACCTTTAGGTTTGTTTCGTTCTCGCAAAGGCGAGTACAGAATGTGTGTCTGAGATTGTGTGCGCTGAAGTGTGGAAGTAAGACCGGCTCTCGGTGTTCTTGTTCCGCTTGCTCCGTCTCTTTTGCATTGTAGTCACGAATAATTCTATCAAGTGCTCTGTTGATGACGTGCGGGGTGAGCATCTCTCCGAACCTGTTTTTGAAAATGAAGTTCGTGTACCCATCGACCTCGCACTCGTTAAAGCCTTCCTCCATATGCTTCAATCGAATCTGGAGCAAAGCTGCTCTCACATCAGAGAACATTGGAATGATTCGTGTGCCCGCTCGTGTCTTCGGCGTAGTGATGTGGAGTTCCATCTTCCCGCTTTCTTGTTGACGATATATCAAATTATGGTTGATGTCAATAATATTTTGCGTGAAGTCACAATCTTCCCACCGTAGCCCAAGGACTTCTCCTATACGAGCGCCCGTCCCAAGCATGACCGTGAACAGCGGCATCCAATGCTTGTACGTTTTTGAGCTGGACACAAAATCAAGGAACTTATCTTGCTGCGGTTCTGTCAGTGCGTGGCGTTTAGGTTTCTCCCAGTTGTGACTCTTCTTGATTTCAGCCATTACGCCATCGGTTGGGTTCGTTCTGATGAATCCGTCCCTTACAGCCACATTAAAAACCGGATGGAGGATAGTATGAATTGTCTCCATACTGTTTGGCTTAAACCCAACGTCTTTAATGAGGTGGATGTAGAACCGCTTGATATCGCTGTACTTGATGTCGGCAATATTTTTCGTGCCTATCTCGTCACGAACATATTTCCTGTACATATACTTGTAGTTGGTTCTTGTTGATGCCTTGAGCTCGTACTTGGTTTCGATATAGGCGTCGTAGAAGCTGTTCAGCGTCATTTTGTACGCCGTATAGGAACTGATGCCATCATCCATATCCCTTTGGATACGCTTTATCTGAGTCCTCAGTGGCTCTGTGCTGCGCTTGCCATCGGGTGCCTTGTCCGACTCCACAAGCCTCCAACTATAAATCGCTCGGCGTATTCCACCAGCGTCAGTATAGCGGTACATATACTTCCCGTCGCTTCTTTGTACTTCTCCTTCTCTCAGAATTCTGCCTTTGTTGTCTTTTCTTTTTTCAGGCATGGCTGCTCCTTTTGTCTGAAAATGAATATCAACATGGCGTTTTCAATATACCATAGTCTGGATTCACTTTCAAGTTAGATATCATATAAGGTTGAGTTGGTCAACAAATCGCTCGAATTTTGTACGTTTAATCTGTGGGCGTGTGCCATTCCAAAGGACAAAATCAGCGTCTTTGTTTTCGCTGACAATTTTACGCAGCTTATTTTCTCCGATACGGAAGTATTGCGATGCCTCCTGAATTGTCAGTGTGTACCTCTCCCAGAATGGGATTTGCATGGTACTAATGATTTCACCTCCCTGTGAGCTGCGTGTATGTAAAAAAAGAAAGGGCTGGCAATAAAGCCAGCCCCGTGTCTACCGTTTCGGTAATTGTGGAACCTAATCGATGATGCTGATTACTATGTAGGCGATGACTACGATAATGACCGGAATCCAGATAGGTGCAAGTACCCACCACCAGCTCCAGTCAATTACGCCAATCAGTTTCAGGACGACAAAGACCACGGCGAGTACATCGCACAATCCAAGACCTTTTGAAGATGAGTCTTTCATGCGTGGTTCCTCTTACGCTTTGCCATCCGTAGAGCCCATGCCGCCGTTTCTGACGCCTGTTGCATCATCGGAGTATGTAATCCCATACGGAATAAAGATTGCCTGCATAAAGCCGTTACCGGCTTCAACGTGCACAATCTTTTGGCTCTTGCTGTCGTTTGTAATCTTGGCGAAAATGTGCCCCTCATTGTCTGAGAAGTAATAGTCGCTGTCGATAACGCCCATCGTATTGTCAAACTGCATACGGAACTTGAAGCCCAGACCACTACGCGGCAGGCAACCGAGCCACCAGCCCTCGTCAATCTTCACTCTGATGCCGGTGGGAATCTTCATTGTCTCGCCGGGGCGCATCTCAAAGGTGAATGGTGCCTTAAAGTCATAACCGGCGGAGCCAGTTGTTGCTCTGCTGGGGAGTGCAATTTCCTCCCACATCTTTCTGAGGTCATCTTCGATGGCAGGGGGCAACTCCTGCCCCCTATAAAATTCATCTTTCATCGCGTCACGGAACTGTTCAAAGCTGACCTTCTCAAATTCTCCAACTCTCTGCATTGTGTCCTCCTTAGCTATTTGTTTTGCAAGTACAAGACGGTTCGCCCCACCAAGGCTTAACTGTTTCTTGGTAGGTTTGGAACGGTGGGAAGTACATGGTGTCGTCATCTTCAGTTGTCTCTGTGACCGTTTCTCTCACGACTTTCCCGTTTGCGTCGTACTCGCGGACAGTCTCCTTGATTGTACGTTTAATCATACGCCCTCCTTATTTACGCTTGATTGTCTTTACAATCAGGCAGGCGGAAGCGATGATGGATGCAATACCAGCAGCACCGGTAATAATGTCCAGAAGTGAAGGCGTCGGCTCCTGAAGCTCAATCAGACCGTCGAGCATTTCAGCGATATCCTCGTCGCTCGTGGTGGAAGTAGTGACTGTGTAACCGGCACAATCAGGCTCTTCTCTCGTCTCTGTATGAATCTCGTGGGTCACGTTGCCTTTCTCATCGAACTCTCTTGTGGTCTCGTAGGTGGTTGTCAGTTTGTTCATGGCTGTCATCATAGTTAATCCTCTCTTTATTCCGTTTTTGTGTAGAGACCGCAGTGGCAGGTTCCACTTGCCATCTCTCTGAATTCCTTGCACATACACTTTGTATCCTCGTTCTTTTCGAGGGAGCACGGGCAGAAGCCATTATTGTCTTTCAATGCTTTGCGCATATCGTTAACGAACTCTTTGTCTGGATTGATGTTGATTTTCATTGATGTCTTCTCCAATATGTTTAACTGTCGAACCGCTCTGCGTATTGATTATCAGAGGCGAGTTCGACGCCAAGCACTTCATCAAATATGTGCTTTTGGTTTGGGATGTATCGTCCGAACTTTACAATCACGTTCCCATAAGTGGCAAGCTGTTGAATCCATTCAGGGACTTCTTCAAAATAGTAACCCGTATAAATGACAACGTCGTCTTTACACTGGAATTGACCGCGAAGAACCTCAAGGAACGAACACAGCTCATCAAATTGTTCAAGCGGTTCAAGCCCACCAAACACGATTGATTCCGTAAGCGGATTATTCAGATACCGGAGGCACAGTTGCTCGTCGTCAATACTGATGGTGGCGCTTGCACGCCACCCATCATTTTGACAGACCGACAACGGGATGCCTGCTTCGATACAGCACTTACCACCACAAGAAATTGTTCCAATGAACATCGCTGGCTTTTTATAATTGGTGAAGTCTTCATCCACGATTGTCTTTATTCTCATTCGCTCATAGCCTCCGCATAGCTGTACCACTGTCTTGTGTTGAACTCACGGAAACGGTCTTTGGAGTAAGCCCTTGATGGGACGAGATATCCAACAATGCGCTGGTATGTATCGAAGACAGGCTCACCGCATACTGGACAATGGTCAGTGCCGACAAAGCCGTGATGGTTCTTGCACTCGTTGATACGGGTGTTAAACGCAAAGTAAATCACGCCAGCCTGAGCAATCTTGTTCAGCATCTTCCACGCTGTTTCCGTATTCGGGAAGTTGGATTCCAAATTGATGTGCGCGATGCTGCCGCCAGAACACTTCTCATCAAGGATTGAGCTGAGGCGGAGCTTTTCTTGAATGGTGCATTTCGCAGACAGCGGAATCCACTGGTTTGAGTAGATGAACTTGTCATTGTGGTCGTACAGAACGTTGTCTTTCTGGCACAGGATAACTGCCGCACGCTCTGCAGGGACACTCTCGATGTTAAAAGAGTAAGCATCGGTGAAGTTGTCCTTGACTTCATTCAGCACCTCAAAGATTTTGCTTGCAAAAGCGATGCCCTCATCGGTGTAGCTGATGTAACCGAATTCATCTGTCTTGGTGTAACCAAACGCCTCAATGACTTCATACAGACCAAGGATACCCATTGTGCAGTATTGCTTGTCCATCTCGACCGCGCCATCCTGATAATTGGGGAGCAGCCCCTTCTCAACGTTTCTTTGGATGATATGGCGAACAGTATCGAGTGTCTTACAACACAGCAACGCACGCTTTTTGAGCAGAGCAAGATACTTTTTCTCGTCGCACTCAGTCTCCAACGCAATCCGCATGAGGTTGATTGTGTTGACCTTTACAGAACCAATGGAGAGCGCTGTACCGCCAATAGAATTGATGAATGCATTGAGTTTTGAGGTATCGGATAACAGACGGCAGCAGTTACTCAACGTGTTTACATCGCCGCTGATGAAGAAGTTGCTGTCATTCCACGTCACATTGTGGTCGGAGCACCATCTGGCGAACTCTTCATCGATGAATTTACCATCACGGTAAAGCAAACTGTACGTCAGCACTGGGAACGTAAACATATTCTCGCTTCTGATTTGCGAAACGACCTCCATAAAGAGCTTTTGATGCTCAATCAGCTCTTCAACGCAGTCAATCACATATGTCCCGTCAGGATACTGCACACCGCCGAACAACGCCTCAATGTAATTACGGTCAAAAATTGACACATTAACAAAAGCAGTCTGGTCGATGCGCATAAACGGCTGGTTCAGACGGTAGATAAACTTCTGGAAGCACTGCTTGATGTAGTATTCGGGGTTCTTAATGAAGTGACCGCTCTCACAGTCCTTTTTCCAGAAGTAATATGTCCAGATAAGGACATTGGGGATGCCTACAGCGCCGGAACTGCGGTTGCTCATATAGCTGATATACTCAATTACGTCATCCATGAACGTTGTGAGATGCTTCGGAGCCTGATTGTTATAGTTTTTGAGGAAAAACAGCCCCTCGGTTGCCAGTCTGGTCAGGTCATAAGCGTAGCAGTATGGTAGGTATGTAGAAGTAGACGCATCATGCAGATAGAAGCCGCCGTTATACTCTGTTTCAAGCCATTCACGGGCTGTTTTCAGGTTGTAGCGCTTCTTCATCTCATAGAAAATCTTGTTGAAAGCGAACAGCTTATCGTGAGACTTGCCCTTTTCATTCAAAAGACTGCGAATATCCTTGTTGGATGCGTTCGCATTGGCATCGATGGTTACGTCGGCGACATTCTTGTCAATGAAGCCATCGATGAAATCAGAAAAGTTCAATTGTGTCTCGTGGAAACCGTTCAGGTACTCGAAATCTTCGCCATAACGCTCATTGAGGGTGGTCATAGCCTTTTCAAAGTCCCTGTTCATTTTGAGTGGAATGTTCATTGCTTAATCTCCCTTCGCTTATTGTTGGTTAACCCAGTTATTTGCTGTCGAGAAGTCAAGCAATTCATTGTTCACACTAAGAACGGGCACCTGACTGATTCCAAGTGACAGCATCTCATCCACAGAATTATTCTCTGTGTATTTGATACCCTTTTCTTCCAGTTTCTTTTTCAGAACCTTGCACTTTGGACATCCTGTTGAGTACAAAGTAATTTCCATTGGCACCTCCTCCCAACCTTTAAGGTCATCCTCCTCTGCAAGAGCCGTAATCGCTGAATAGACCTCAGCCCACGTTCCCACACGGAGCATTCCATTGGCTTCTGCATCATATTTTTTATTGTGATGCGCAGTCATAAGGATTTTGAAATAGTTCCCACCCTCAAGATTGTGGATGCCATCATCGATGAGGACATCACCATTCACAAGCTGTTTGTGGGAAGTGATAATGACATCGTTCCATGTTAGGAATGGGAAGTATTTGAATAATACCCGCTCCATTTTTGATGCGAGCGTATGGTAATTCGATGTGGTTACAATCAAGACCTTATGCCCATCTGCAATAAGCTTTTGCAAAACCTCTGATGCACCATCAATTGGTTTAACCCAATCCCAGAAATCATCCTCGAACAGTGGTGCATACACCTGTTCATTCGTGAGTGTCGGGAACGCCTTAGAAATATCCCAACTGGTGATGTCTGTCAGCTTTGTAGTCGTCCCGTGGCGGGTGTTCAGGTAATCAACCCAAGCACTTGCCAGCGACTCAATCGTGTCATCCATATCAACCAAGATTGTCAGATGCTTCATTTAACCTCCTTATAGCTCATCAATCGTCATCTGATGAGAGCCAAGGTATTCGACCAGCCAATCGATGACATTTCTTTTCAGGTCAGTCAGTGACCCATTATTCGTTATGTAATAATCTGGCTCAACATCGTCGAGCGCTGTCTCAGAAGGGTGCGCTTGCTGTTCTGGGGTAAGAGGGCTCTTGAAGTCCTTTCTTACAACACGCAAATTAACTGTGTCCAATCCAGCCTCTTTGAGATAATCAATCTCATTTGGGAATCTGCAATCAGGAATCAGCACATAGTCCCACTCATTTGGGAATAACTCCAAAATCGATGTGACAAACCCAACCCAATAGTCAGGGCGCTTCTGCCGAATGATGTCCGTCCCGACATATTGAAGAATATGCCGACCAGCATCATCTTTCTGTCCGTCCCATCCAAAGAACTGTTTGCAAATATATTTGAGCAGGTCTGCGTAATGGGTAATCAAGACTTTATATCCGTCTGCTTCTAAAGCTGCTTTAAGCAATCCAGCAGTGGTGTCTTTTCCGTTTTGGGCTTTACCAGAAATCGTAATAACTTTCACCTGTCAACCTCCTTTGTGTTGCTTCGCATACTTTCGGAATTTATCTATGGCTTGCCGAACATTCATTGGCGAATCTGGCGGTCGCCACTTGTGTTCACCGCCGTAATACAGCTCTCTGACCTTGCAAAATGCCGCAACCACAGGTTTGTCTGTATCATCTACTTTGTGTTCACAAACAATTGCGACTGCCTTCTTACCAGCCTTTGTAAAGTCATCGACCATTCTTTGGATAGCAAGTCGTTGCCCGTATGGGACTCTTGCATCCTTGTGTTTTACTTCGAGGAGTATGTATTCTGAGTCGTGATACTCAATTAACCCATCGATATCTGTGGGGTATATCCCGTTATCAAGTTCAAGCCCTTTGAAGTCGATGAGTTGTTTCATACGTTTGGGGTTCAGTATCTTGCTTTTCATAAGACCTCCAGATTTAAGCAGGTCTCGGTCGGTTGTCGTCATTGCCGAATAGCAATACAGCCGCAAGAATCACAACGACAACTGTAAGCACCCCATTCATTGTTTGCGCGGCATCATACCGCAGGTCTTTTTCTCCGAGCAAAAACCCATGAGTTTGCATTTTGGCATGAAGTAGTGGTCTACGATGTACTTCCATTCCTCCGAGTAGTTTCCCAAAGCATCGCATACATCGTTGAATAACCCCCTATATTCATGGTAGGCTCGATTGCACATTCTCTGATGCGACATATCCATCAGGTTGCGCATATTGTGCTTACACACAATTTTCGTCTCCATGCCAAGCGGAAGTCCTAATGCTGAGTCCTCACGAGGAACACCAATAGTGTCGAGACTCTCTAAATATGATTTGATATGTCCCATCAAATCCTCATAGACCTTTTTCGCTTCTGGATTGCCTTCGATGCTTGGCGGCGTAACATATCCAAAACCATGTTCGTAGTCGATATATCGCGTACTCGCCTGAAGGCGTGTGGGCAGACCACCGATATGGGTGTACCACTCACGGATAACCCGTGCCGAATACCCTTCAAGAGTCAAATACACATCAGGGAACTCAAACGTTCTCCCGTGTCCACTCTCAAGACAGTCAATGCCTCTGAGATAATTCTTCTCATCATTACTGGTATTTGCTCCCCAGCAGATACCTGCCTCTACGCCAATCATCGTGATTGGCTTTTTGTATGTATAATCTTGAACAATTACTTTTCCCATTCGTTACTTAACCTCCGTAAAGTTCTGGGTAACTGCTATAACACAAATAGGTATAGCCGTAATAGCTGCTGTACAGTTCAAGATAAACGCCGCTACCTTGTACCCCACCAGACTGGAATACGACTGACGGTTCATTCAAAACACGTTCGCCGCTTAAAAGGCGAGCTGCTGCTTCAACGCAGGACTCAAACGGAGTCAGGTTTTTGAAATAGTCTGTATTCGCGTTAGCATATTGTCCTTCTGCGTGGATGACTTCTTTGATTGTATCTGGGAACTCTGGGGAATCAGCTCTATTGATAACCACCTCGCCAACAGCCAGCTTCCACTCAAAGGGTAAGCGCTCGTCACCACATTCATCCGTGAGAATCTTTGATAACTCAAGCAAATCTTCAAAGAAGACCTTTATCACGTCCAAGCCGAGCACATCAATTTTCTTGTTTCGGGCTTTCTCTGCAGCTAAGCCCGCTTCATAATCACCGTTTAAGCAACTCTGCTTCATTATGCTGAGATAATCAATGTCATCAGAGAAGCCGTCTACTTCCTCCGTGTGGCACACTACATCCTCTTCAGGCTCCTCAATCGTCTGGTTTGCGTCCGTCGCTGTGATAGCGGTTTCCAACGCATCGACTTCCGTTTTCTCCTCAATGGTTAATGGTGCCTCTTGTCTGGCAGATGCGCTACTGCATCCGCAGATTGAAACGCACATCATAGATACCAGCAAGAAGATAGTGAAAATTTTTCGCATTGTTCTACCTCTCTACTGTCTACGAAAAAAGAGCTCCAGAGTGTTTTACTCTGGGCTCTTCCACATAGTATGTTTAGCCTCTTACTTTTCTTATGCGTGCTGGAGAGTTTCTTTAATAGCAAAACTGTCAAGGAACTCATCCAGCATTTTTGTATCGCCGGGATTCAGCGGTTCTTCTGCTCGTGACGCCATAGGGCGTGCTGGTCTCTGTGCCCGCACTGGACGTGCAGGTTCGACAGTAGCAGCAGGAACCGCACCAAGCCAATCAACCGTCGCACGACCAATGTTATTCCAATTAAGTCGTGCTGTCGTTCCCACAAGGTCTTCCATTTCAAGCACCCCGTGTTGGAGGTCAATCGGGATTCCATCGACAAATAACTGCCCATCTCTATAGTTCATTTCTACTGGACGTGCAGCATTAACCGCTGCAGCAGTTACTGCCCCCGCCGCATTTGTCTCATCGATGGCATCAACAGCGGTATTTGTTACGGTTACATTGGCTGTTGCCCTTGTACCATTCCCAAAACTGGCGGTCAATCCCATATCCCGGAAGCAAATCGGCTCTCTACTCTCAAGTTGGAACAGTCTGTTCTCATCGCCGACAACGATAATGTCATTTACCTCCATACCGTTGTAATACTCCATTCCGAGCATAGCCGGTTTGAGAATATCGCTGTATCCCTGCTCATTAACAATACCAATTCTGTACCCATGATAAATACCGTGGTCAGTATTGCGAACGTCAAACGTAACACCTGCGTGTTCAGAGAGGAATCTATAAACGTCTCTCGTTACAATCAGCGCAATTTCATACCTTCCACCCGTATAGGCTTGCGCTCGCTCTGCCTTTCGAATGGCATCTTCTAAAGCAGTGTTGAACTCTGCCCTCGTCACTCGCCATCGACCTCCTCAATTGGAGACACGTTACACTCACTTACAATCTTGTCGAAGCAGTCACAGCAAAGTTGCAAATCAACGTTGTCTCCGTCATGGATACTTCCGTATCCGATGTGTTGTCTATGTATAGAGAAATCTTCCTGCAGGTCAAAGAGGTCGAGCTCCTTGCCGCAATAATTGCAGACACGTTTGTCTGACAAGTTTTGCACCTCCCATGCACTTATAAAATCTGTGTTTTATATCACCCTTACTGCCGAAGCAGCAGGTTTGATTTTGAAACCGCTGAGGAAGTTGTCCAGTTCCTCGCCACCATATGTCCCATCGGTAAATCGCAATGGCTGTTCACAGCGTTCAATCTCAGACAGGATGACCGCGTTCAGGTCGCTTAGATATAGGATGCGATTGAATGTGCGTCCCTTGAACTCCTGCGTGTCATATGCGGTAATGAAATACAGAACGGATGATTTCTTCGTGTTTAGAATGGAGTATGTTTTAGAAAAGGAAGCTACATCAAATCCTCTTTGCATTACCCATCCCGGAAGATTCCCCAGTTCTATTTCCCTCCAAAGAGTCTTAACCAGCTCTTTGGTATTACGCATATTATCAAGTACGACACACACCGAAACATTCTCTTGCTGAGAGCAGAACAAAAGGGCTTCTGCAAATGTATCTCCGGTTAATACTTCCATGTCTCCACCTCCAATTACAGAACCTTGTCATACGCTGTCAGCTTGAAATACTCACCATCACGCTGGTAGCCTTTGCAGTAAATGATGTCACCGACTTTAACCGGTTCTTTCTTAAACTCACGGTTGAATAACGTGAATCTACTTTCTTTGCCGCTACCGATTGATTTCGTAAAGACGCTGTAAGCAAATTGCTCACCATCTCTTCTCCGAACCAGTGGCTTCATATCTGTTATGTATAGCTTGCGTCTGTCCGCTTCATTGCCAGACACATACCCGATATAGCCCATCACATCATAGAAGTTACGGACTTTGATAATATCGCTGAGGTCATCCATGCCAACTGTTTTCACCGCGTCTTCTGCGCCACGCAAAATCGACATCACATCAAGAAGTGTATAGCTCTTAGCTTCGCCACCAGATTTTGTAACACCGACCGCATATCGCTTCACAATTTCTTCGAGCGGTGTCCCATCAACTTCAGACTTTTTGATTTGCTTTGCTTGCCCCCTCTTGAAGGTATTGAAGAACAAGTCAACCATCCGAAGCAACTCACACTGATTGCCGAAATCGGAGAAGAAGTCCAGCTTAATCAAAATGTCAAGCTGCCTTGAGTTAATACTCGTTTTCTCATCGAGGTCTTTCAGCAAATCCATAAAGCAGGAATACTTGTTTTTCGCTGCGAGGTCATACAATTCATCGGCAAGACCAGCACTCATATACTTGATTGATGTGAGACCCTTGGCGATGATTTTCCGCTCTCTGTCGAAGAAGTATTCACCTCTGGACAATCCCCATTTAGGCAACGTCACTCGAATACCGACCTTATGGGCATAGCTTGTAATGTCAGCAGTCTTGTCCATATTGTCGCCGAAGATGTTCAACGCCGCTGTTAAGAACTCCAACGGGTAATAATAGCGCAGATAGCCGCAGATATAGCCGATGGATGAGTAAGCGTCTGAGTGATTCCATGAGAAGCCATACGCTGATGCATCCAGAATGATTTGCAGGAACGGCTTGATAACTTCCTCACAACGCTCTGTGCTCATCTTGTATGCCTTTGAACAATAAGCCACAAAACGTTCTTCAATTTCCGGCAAGAGCTTTTCTGTTCCTTTTTTCTTGGCAATCGCTCGGCGGACATTGTCTGATTCTGCGCTTGAGTAGCCGCAGAATTTAACCAAGAACTGCATGATGGTTTCTTGCATTGCAATTCGTCCCGCCTCTGGAGCAAGGAACTCATTCAGTGCATCAAAACCATTATCGTAAAACTCACCCTTGGCTACACTATCACGGAAGCTGGCACACGCAGGTCGGAGCAAACCGTTACCAAACGACATCCACTTTAGCATTGAGAAATTTGGAATCTTTGACCGAGCAATATCGAGCGTGGCATCAGACATGAATTGCTTTAGATAATGTTGTGCGCTGTCAGACTCCCATTGGAAGATAAGCGTCGTATCGTCTCGGATGCTTCTCCACACATTCATGTCTTCCATATCAGTGTTATCTGGCGTCAAGCGCTCAATCCCAAGCATTTTACAGGTATCGTTGATAACACCGATATTGTCCAAGCCGAGGATATCAAGCTTGACGTACATCAAGTCGTCCAGCTCTTTCATGTTAATCATGGATACCGGATACTCGGATGTAGAGATACTGCACAGACCAACTGTTTGGTCAATAGGCAGGTCACTGATAAGGACTCCACTCGGGTGTGTACCGATGGAGACAATTGTTCCATTAACGATGTCTACATATTTGAAGACCTCTGGATACTTCTTTCGGATAGTATCCTCATGGAGCTCCACTTCTTTGCAAATGTGGTTTGCCACATGGAGATAGTTCATATCTGCGCGGTCTTTATAGAGAGCTCGGCAAACATCGCGGATAGCGCCCTTGAGCGCGATGGTATTAAAGGTAATAATTTCTGCTGAACGAATACTCGGCAGATTCATCTTATCTTTAAGCAGGAACCGCTTAATTGTTTCTCTGTCCTTGCCCGAATAGTCCGTATCAATATCGGCGTTTGTAACACGGGACGGATTCATAAATCGGAAGAAGTTTAAGCCATACCGCATACTGTCCATTTGCGTAATTCCCAAGAGATACGCAATCATGCTACCCGAGACTGAACCACGACCATAACCACACTGGATACCGTTTTGCTTTTCCCACTCCCGCAAGTAAGTTTGGAGCAGCATAAAGTCAATTGACTTCGTTGCCTTATAAACATCGAACTCTTCGTCGATGGTTTTCTGCAACTCTTCCTTTGTGTGATGCTTGAGTGCATATGGGTGGTTCTCAACCGCTGTTTGAATCTTGTCGTGGAACGTCTTCTCTGGTTCAGAGTAGATATGTGGGTACTTCGTCCCTCTATCCAATTCAAACGACTCGACCATATCTGCCATCACGTTGGTGTTTTCAATGGCTTGCATATACTCTGCTTCTGGAAGCGCCCCTTGTTCTCTATATGCAGCGACCAACTCGTCGTAAGTCTTAAACTTCAAGTCCCAATGTTCCTCACCATCAAACGTAATGTTTTTGGACGCCTGTAAGATACTTCTTCCTTTTTCGTGTTCTGCATTGAGGACGTGCGTATCAGTTCCTGCAATCAAGGGGACGCCGGTGCTCTTGCTAAGCAACAGCAGTTTTTCGTTGTAGTTGACCTGCTTCTCATCCATGTGGTGTCCGACTTCTAAAAAGCAGCGATGCTTATTTCGTTCAAGGAAATCCAGATAATATTGCTGAACCTGTTCGTCACCTTTTCCGAGAACACCACCGACACAAGCCGTAGTGATGATAATGTTGTCAGATGTCGCAAACAGTTCGTTGAACGTGATTCGTGGAACGTAATAAAAGTGGTTGTCGGTTCTGCAGAAACTCTTAGACACAAGACTGTTGAGTTCTAAGAACCCATCGTAGTTCTTCGCAAGCAAGACGCAGTGGTAGTTATCTCTGATTTTTTCGTCGAGGTTAAGTGTAAGATACGCTTCAATACCGTGAATGTACTTCATCCCAGCGGCTTCGATAGCACTCTTCTTGTGCCACCACTCAAAAACAGAGCCATGCTCCGTAAACGCCATTGCTTTCATGCCGCACTCTTTGGCACGCTCTATGTATTCACCATACTTTGTAACGGAGTCAATGTTGGTAACACCGTTTGAAAGGTCACTATGCAAGTGGTATAGGGTGTATTGATTGCTCATCGCCATGACAGCCTCCCGTCGTAGAGTTTTTTCCAAGTATCTTGACCTCTATCGACAGGACTGTCCTTATCGCCAAGCAAATCTTCCTTGTCCCAAATGTATTCAACGTTTACAAACTGCTTCAACCGCTTGATATTGTGGTCATCCCTGATGCAAACGTCCTTGTCAAGGGCAAAAACTACCCTGCACCCAAGGGAAACCAGCAGTTTCATCTGATTCGGATTAAGATGCGATGTCAAAATCGCACCTGTGTTGTGTACCCCATATGTATCTGCGAGTAAAACTGACTTACATCCCTCAAAAAGGATGATTTCACCTTTTTTCTTGATGTCCTCCATGTTTTCTGCAAGCCCATAGATAGTTTTCAGCTCGCCCCATGCCATAAAGTAGGTGTATTTGCGCAAGCCCTTTTCTTTCCATGCCGGGTCAAGCGTTCTACCGCCTACATTTACGATTTTTCCATCTGGATTCCGTATTGGATAAACCAATCTATCCGAAAAGCTGTCATAGTACACATCAAACTTATCGAGCGAGTCTTTGGATATGCCCTCGCGCTCCCAAACGGCTAACTTGTCCGGTCTTTTTTCGTACCGCTCCATATAATCGTCTGGAAGCACAGTTGATTTTGACTGCTTCTGCACTTTTTTCGGCGGCATAAACCTCTTAGCGACCTCAACTGTCGCTAATTTTTTTCTGGCAATCACATTGCCATCAACTCCGCTGTAATTCTTCAGTTTTTCGATAGCTTCGGCATAACCACACTTGTCGTAATACCGAATGAATGTCAGTACGTTACCGCCGATGCCCGATGAAAAGTCGTAGAATGAGTTTGTCTCCTTGCGAACGGAGAAGGAGGGAGTTTTCTCATCTTTGAATGGTGACAACGCCCAATATTCTCCGTTCTTTTCTGTGAACTCCGTATATTGCGAGATGTATTCAAGGATATCGACTGATTCAATCAGCTCAGATAGCTCCACCCACACTCCTCCTTCCGTATTTTATTTAATTGTGTTAACTTGTTAAAAAGGTGTCTGTGGAATGTGCTGTTTTGCCTGTTCATAGAGGATGTGATTCCCGTCGAACAGCAAATCTATGTATTCGTCCTGCGTCATCTGCATACCATTACGGTTTACAGTTACGCGGAGTTTCTTGTTGCCACACTCGGCACCATCGGCTTCGATTTCCTCTGGGGTTTTATCGGAAATCATTGCAATAGTTGAGGCATTACGAGCAATCTTTGCACTATCGGCAAGCTTACCGGTAATCGTTGCTTGAGCGGCACCAATACCAGCAATATTCATCTCGCCGCAAATCTGGTTCTTCACCATATCTACAAATCTGCCAAGCTCTTGGTAGCTGTCAAACGCATCGCCCTCGCCTTTGCCCTTAAAGTAATCAACAATAAGAACATCAAGCCCCTGCGTATGCTTAACCTTATTCACAGCCGTAAAAATGCTCTGCTGGTCAAACATTGGAATATAGATATGGGTGAACTTGCGCGTTTTTAACCACTCCTTTGCGTCCAGAATACGCTTTTCCTCTTCGTCGCTGTAATTGCCGGATGTCAATCGCTTGTACTCGATGCCAGATAGGTGTGCCAAGATTCTTGATGTAAACAGTCGAGTGTTTAGCTCACTATCCAGATAGAGGACTGCGTAATCCTGCTTCAGCAAGTCAACTGCGCAATTCAAAAGCATCATACTCTTGCCTTGCTTTTGCTCTGCACCAAAGATAAACAGTTCTCCACGCTCAATGGTCGCATAATCGTTCAATGCAGGGAACTTAAAAGGAATACCTGCGTATCCAGCGCCCTGTCTGCCCTTAATTTCTTCCCAGCATTTATCCACGACATCCTTGTACGGTGGAACTTCATTTGTCGCCGAGAACTCCATCATCACATCATCCAGCATTTTGTAGATTTTCTGCTCGATGTTCTCTTCGGACGGCTGCGTACAAAGCTTCTGACACTCTTTGAGTTGCTGGAAAGTATCTCGCCTAAAAGCTGCATCCATAACATTGTTGACAAGCAGTTTGTACTCCTCAACAGTATTTCGGGCAATGCTATCACTGTTGTCCATCAATGTATAGAGCTGGTCGATACTGAGCTCATCCGCAAAACGCCTTGTTGCTTCCTTAGCAGACAGCGCTTGGATAATGTTATACGGGTCAATCGTCGTAATTCCATCTCGTGCAAGAGAACAAATCGCTTGATAGATATAGCGGTTCTCCTCGTTGGTGAAATGGTTCGGCAACAGTTGCTCTGAATAATACGAGAACTCAGGGTGATGAATCAGCGTAGCGATAATACCAGCCTCACTCTCAACCCTTGCCATGTCTTCACTTGCTCTAATAATTCATCACCTCTTTCTCATCAGCTCGTAATACTCACACATATCCTGCATCTCACACAGATGCGTGCATTTGAAAAACTCTACTGATGGTTTGAAATCTGATTCCTCACGAATCTTTCCAATGCTCTTTGCAAGCCATTCTTTAGATTCAGCGTATGCCTGCTCCTTAAATGGCTCTATGATAAACAGCTTATCTCTAAAACAATTGAAGCAAAGACTCTTCGGTGTTTTGCCATACTCTTCTTCAACTGCTGCAGAGTAAATATAAAGCTGCCTTAAATAAGCATCTAACTCTTCATCAGCCTTTGTTGGTTTCGCTCTGCTGCTCCGTGGTTTCAAAATCCTTGACTTATTATCTACGACATATAGGTCATCATCTTTTCTCCCAAGGAAGTCTATGTATCCAACAAACGGAATGCCGTTTACCACGAAGTCAACTTTCTTTTCAACACCAACCACGTCATACGGGAATGGCTGAAGTGTTTTAAGATATTGCAAGCCGCCAGTAAAGTAACTACTGAACACCTTTCTGTTTGGAGCACGCCCCACAACTTCAGTTTTGAAGTCTTGCAAGTACATATCAACAAGCTGTCTTGGTGTCTTTTCACCTTTGTGGTACAACTCAATAAGCTTGTGCATGAAAGTGCCATAGCTTGAAAAGAACATATCTTTACCATGAAACTTCTTTATGTACTTCAAGTACCACCTATAAGGGCAGTCTTCAAAAGCCTTTATTCGTGAGTAGCTCCACACCATGTCATCAATGAGTGGTGCGTAGTTTACTTCTCCCATAGGCGATTACCTTAGAATGGCAACCGGCTGTCATCAATTTCGCCATCATCAACCGTAGGCTGAGGGTCTGTGGTTTGAGAGCCACTCTCATCGCCCTCAACTTCAAAGGAGAACATCTTGAAGTTGGTGTACGTCACCTTTTTCTCCTTGTCATACTTCGTTGTGACATCAACGTCTCCGAGCTTAATGCGCTCGCCCTCTTTCAGACAAGCAGCTTTCTTTGCTGCCGCAGTCCCAATGGCAAGGACAAAGCCAGAAAAGTCTTGCTCATACTCGTTGGTTTGCTTGTTCTTTCTGCTGACCGACAACCGAACCTTTGTGCTCGTGTCGCTCATGGGAGTCACTTCCCAAACCTTTGCATAGGCGCCTGTACGAAAACCCATAGTGTATCACTCCTCAATCTTAAACGTTTCCTTGAAATCCGACAGAAGTTTTCCTGCCAACACGGATTCCGTAATTGCAAAGTAATTGCCGCCCTTTGCGTATTTGGACACAAACTTCTTAACATCGTCTGTCTTATCCTTATTCGCATTAAGATACGCCTTCAGCGTCTCATCAAAACTTTGAATGATTTGCTCGGCAATCATTTTATCTTCTGCCGTTTCCGCCGCTCTCTGTTTGCTACGGAATGCGTCGGGGTCTGCATCGGGTGTAGCAATGTTGAAGAACTTGAGCAGGAAATAGCGATTCGAATATGTCAGACCAGAGCCGAATGCCTGAGAAGCATCACCCTGTTGACCAACAAGCGCCCATTCAACGTCGATACGCTCTTCCGGGTTGTCGTTGTTAACCCAAGACCATGTCATATCCGCGCTAACCAAAACCTCGTTATTGTTCTCCTCATAGATGTCACCCTTACCGGTGGTCTTGGTTTTCTTGTATGTATATGGGGACACAATTGTGCTGCCCTGCTTGATGTTGGGAATCAGGGACAGACCATACTTGTCCATAAACACTGAGATTTTTGCGAGAATCTCATCCTCGGAAACATACTTGTAACCGTAGCCACTCTTGTTCTTTTGGATGACCTCCACTTGCTTTCTGATTCTGGCAAGTTTCTGATAAATGTTCATCTGTTCTGCCATTTCATCCCTCCATTAAATATGTTGCTCCCATGTCGGCAAGATGCAACAGGAGCGCCAGTTTGCTGCGCTCAAAAATCTTCCCAATGAAAGCGTTGCCGCCCTTCACTGCGGTGTCCCAACCACCCATATGAGCACGAATCGCCAAGATTTCTTCTGGTTCAAGACGAATGAAGTTCTGAAGGATGATGATAGACTTATCTGCGTGTTCTCCGCAAGGGAACTTCTCATCAACCTCATAGACCTCTTTCTTATACCACTGTCCAGTCTCTTCATCCTTGACATTTCGAAAACCCTTTTTGTAGTAGTTGACTTTACAAAGGTCGTGCATCAAAGAAACGATTGCAATCGTCTCCTCACTGTAGTCGCCTTGTAATCCGGCTGCTTCGATTCCAATTTTCAAACAATCATAGACATTGAGGGAGTGTTGCAAAAGTCCACCCTCATAGCATCCATGATACTTTGTTGAAGCCGGTGCCACGAAGAAATCAGAATGTTCGAGCCAGTCCAGTAACGAATCTGAACCGGCTCGCGTAACTGTTTCTTTGTAGACCGTGAGGAATCTTTCCTTTAATTCGCTCAATGAATTTCCTCCTTAATCAACGCACAACAGCTTGGCGAAGTTCTGCATGATTTTTTCGTTCTTGTCGTGAGTGGTGCTGAGGCTGCTGCGAGTGTCATTCAACCGCTGCATATATGTATCGATTTCATCCATCGTGGTCTGGATGTCGCTGTTGACCGCTTGCAGATTATCAATGGTGTTCTGAACCATCTGAACCGCATATGCAGACTCTTCTGTCAGTTCAGCCAGACGCTTTTCCTTTTCCTGCAGCAAGTCCAATGCCTCTTGCTTTGTTTTCTTGAAAGCCATACACTTTCTCCTTTCTTTCCAGATTTATACCTAAGCCATTCGGCGTTGTATGTTATTTAATTATGTTGATATATGTAAAAGAGAAACCCACTTTTGTGGGAATCTCTTTATTCGCTACGTTAGATTGAAAACGCCAACTTCCAACGCTGGTAGTCTTCCATGTAATCTCGCTCTATGCGATTCTGCTTGTGCTCCAGCTTAATTCTTCCATTGAGCACATAGGTTCGGTCGGATACGAAGTTAGTTGCTGCTTCTGAGAAGTCTATTGGAATACCAGCTCGTTCTCTATCATACATTCTGTAAAACAATCCAGACATCCACACTCGGTAGAAACTAAGTTGTTGCTGGGTAAGCCCTTCTTCAATAGCCTGTGCCGATTTCTTAGATAGAATTGAACGAAGTGTTGCGGTTTTTGTTACTGCACGAATACCACGCATCAATGTGTCGCCCGGAACTCTATCCCGTATAATCGTTCGGGAGTAATTTGGATTCTTATAGCGGAAGCTATTAAGTTCTGCTGCTTTATGGAATGCAGGTAATGCTTCACGATAAAGCGGAATGTGTGTATCCTTATAGGCAATCTCCATGTTGGCGAAGTCAATATCCGATGCCTTCACAAGAAGCGTATCGTCTTCTTTGATGCCACCAAAAGCCATCCAATAGTAACAGCGGTAGATGACATCAATTGTCTCTTCACTCTCTTTATCAAAAACTTCGTCCAGAACACGCTGGAGATGAAGCGGGCTTGAAATCATTTGGCGCTTAACTTTGGATAGCCCTGCCGTCTCAATGCCGAGCATCCCATCGCAAGCATTAGGCACCTTCATAGCAATACACCACTTCACATATTCCTTTAGAATTGTGAGTGACATCCACTGGCTTCTGGCGCGTAACGCGAGTATCTCGTCAATAGCCGGTTGGAGTTCTTCTTTGCTCTTAGTGCATAGGTCTGCATTCCACGAGATTTCATATGGTTCAAACGCTTCAAACACCGTTGTTGCAACGTTAGCTGTGTTGATACTCTTGGTGTAGTCTTTAACGAATCTTGATTTTAACTCCGCATTGTACATAGCGAGCCTCCCACTTTAGTATGTAGCGTTATGCTGGTACAACAGCGTTTAGGGCTGCGGCTTTCTTCCATACAGCAAGCAGCGCTTCGATGTCCAGATAGGCGATTGCGCCTGTCGCCAGCAAGTTTGCCTCTGCGACCTGCTTCATATATTCCTCGGACAATGTGGTGAGGTACTGCCCGAGACGCTCCTTGGACATACGCTCCGGGTTTTCGCAAAGAACCATACTGTCTCTGCGAAGACCGCTGTCTGCTGCTTTGACGATAACGTGCGTAGGCTGATTCGTCTTTTTGATGGAACTTGTAAGCGGGAGGGCAATGATGTTAGGACTATGTGCGTTCCCCACGTTGTTCTGGAAGACAACGCCCGGACGCCAGCCGCTCTGTTCACTGCCGCTGCCGCCAAACTTCATCAGATACACGTCGCCAATCTGCGGAACCCGCTCTTTGTTATTCTGAAAACCCAATATGCTAAACCCCTTAAATACAATTATGTTGATGGTTGGAGTATAGCACGCCCAATATGGCAGAGTCAAGTTAATTATATAGACAACATCAAAAAATATTTAACCGGCTAACAGGGTGTAGATGATTTCTTGTTCTTTGTCGTTTCTACCTCCACAAAAAACTGTGAAAACAGTTCCAATCACAGTCATTTCAGTGTTTATCTCGACACAACGTACTCGGTCAAAACATAAGGTATTTGCTCCAGATTTTAAGCAAATCAAGTTTGGGTTTTCGTATATCAACATAATCGGGAATGACAACTTGAATTTGCATGGGTCTGAAACGCAATACCAATTCTGGTTCTCTGTGTAAAAGGAAATCTGCTGAGGCTTATGGTTTTCACAATACTCTTTAAGTTCCTTGACTGAGACTATCTTCTTCATCCTGTAGTAAAAACCTCCATTGATTTACGAGAAATCCCGTGTTATACTACAAGCGAGTCATTGCTGAGTGGTGTCAGTGATGACTTCGACCTGTCAAGCACGGGTCGCTGCACGCTGTTGTTATGTTGGTATTCATGGCAGTGTGCGTTTCGTGGTAGCTCGTCTATACTGGCGAGCTACCTTTTTTACCATTGACAGAAACAGTTGTTTATGTTAAGCTGTCAGTAGAAACAGTTGTTGCGGTTTTTATGCTACCACAAACACAGTGGTCTGTCAACATCAAAACTTGAGCTTATTTTTTGGAGGACTTTAACATGGACTTCGGACAGAGGCTGAAGAGCCTTCGTGTAGAGCGGAATCTCACTCAGCAAAATCTTGGAGATGCAGTAGGTGTTTCCACCGTTACAATTCGTGCTTGGGAACGCAACACCAAGAAACCCGCAATGGATGCATTGCTTTCTCTCGGGCGTGTTCTCAACATATCGATGGACACCTTGCTCGATTTCCGCTTAAATAATGCACCAAACTACACTTTGGTTCTTACTTCTTCCGAAAGAAAACTTCTGTCCAGCTATCAAAGCCTTGACAACTATGGGCAAAAAGCAGTTGATGCAATCTGTGCGCTTGAGAAGGAAAGGGTTGATGCCACGAAGAAACCTCGTGTTATTCCCAAAGTCATCGATTTGCAGCAGGTTAAGAGCGAGCGCTACATTCCTCGCTATACCACTCCCTCTGCTGCCGGTAGCTCCGTACCTCTCGACGGGGTTGACTTCGAGATGATTCTTGTGGATAGCTCCGTGCCAGAAGAAGCAGATTACGCCGTTGATATCCAAGGCAATAGTATGTATCCCTACATCCATGATGGCGACATGGTGTATGTAGAAAAAGACGCCGAGCTCACAATTGGAGATGTCGGCATCTTCTGTGTTGACGGTGCAATGTATTGCAAGCAATACTATCTTGACGATAATAACAATCTGGTTTTGGTTTCTGCAAACCCAGAGCTGCGTCATACGAACATCTTCGTCTCGGCGGATAGTGGACGCTCTGTAAAAGCCTGCGGCAAGGTACTGTTGAAAGAAAAAATTGACCTTCCAGATTATTTGTTTGAGGACTGAAAAAGTAGGGCTTACGCCCTACTTTTATAATTCCCAATGAATATTGCCTGCTCCATATTTCCCGATTGAAGGAACAACAAATTTATTTGGCACGCCGTGCTCTTCTACAGCTTTTGCGCACCAGATAAGAACATATGCCGTTAATGGAGAATCGGCAGAAATACCACTCGACATTACGCTCGGACTATAAGACGCGCTTCTGTCTGCATCATAGTCTAAAATCTTACCGTGCTTTGCCATCATAATCCTGAGTGCATTCTCCGAGTTCTTCATGCACATTTCTTTTTGAACTTGCTCGTGATATTCTGGTGACCATCCTGCTTTTGGTTTACACCAACGCTCTTTTGGAAACAACTCACTAAGCTGCTTACCAGAAAAGATGCCCTCATATACAGGAGCGACTTCTTTAGAAACTTGCTCTTTGTTTTCTGGGCTCTGGATAAAGCTTTTCAACCGCTGCTCAAGGCTACGGTCTGTCACTACACTTTTCCACTCAGAAATCTTCTGCTGCTTCTTGTCATACTCATCCCGAGTATTCTTCACTGCGGATTTATCCGACCCAAACTTAACGAGCAAGATAACTCCAAGAATCACAGCAATCACAAGTTCCATAAAGCCACCACTACATCAGCCTAACGCAGACTGGATATGCCCTTTCGCATCGTCTATCTTTTCGAGCGCATCGCTGAGACTATCAACCGCGTCTTCCATACGCTCAAACTTTTCTGTTCCTTGCAAGTTTTCAGGATAGTTGTCCATACAGTCTTGCTCACTGTCGCAAACTGTTTCCACAATGGATGCAGCACTGCTTAACATTTTCAAGGCGTCTCTTAGCCGCCCTCTTCTTTTTTCATTCACTCATACGCTCCCATACATTCGAAATGTTCAACTCGATTTTGATGAACTCTCGACCATGCTTTGAAAAGCTAAAAGAGTTCAGTTTTGTAATGAGGTCGAAGAACCCGTTAGTTCTTCCTCCGTGAAGCTCAAGCTCGTCACAAACGATGACAATACGAAGTGTCTTCGTTTTCTCCTCGATATCTGCATGGACACTTTCGCATTCAATTTCAGACACCAGCTCGTCTACTCCGTCGCAAACCTCATCGATTTTCGAAAGCATCTCTTTGGAAATTTTATAGTCGTTTCCAAAGGCCTTAGAACCATCGTCAATTAACTCCATAATAGAGTCTTTACAAGTTGTGTATTCCATTCCAGCCTCCTCTTATTCAATCGGTTTCGTGAGACCGTGGAATGTAAATGTCAAACGGACTCGGTTCTTAACCAATGGATAAACCTCCATGTTGTTTGCAAACTCTGCCACTCTCGCAAACCACTCTGGTTTGTCAAAAGCCAGCACTTCTCCCTCAACGCTGATGCTTCCCATCGTTTTGAACGGCGTATTCAATTTATAGGAAATTTCAACATCAGAATCCCGCGTAATATACTTTAGTGCCGCATGAGCGAACTGCATCTGCTGCAGCTTGATTGGATTCAAAACCGTTGTCTTTTCTTCATCCGCTGCAACATCATCCTTAACACTATTGACGAACTCGTCCATTGCGTTTTGCAGTTCCTCATCAGACATAAACTTCAAGTCAAAGCTGTTATCCATTTGACCACTCCTTTAATTCAATTCTATCACAAAGATGCAGATTATCAAGGCAAATCAACCAAGGTTACACACAATTTCAACCTCTCCAACTGCATTGTCGCCCAAGATATGTACTAAAGAATTTGCAATCATACTGACATCAATTCTTCCATTAAAGCATAATGCGAAGCGCATCTTCTTCAAAGCGTTCATCAGGATTACCGACACAACGAATAACCCCTGCTTGTAAATCGTCTCTCCCGTGGAATGGGTCAATCAATCCAGCACTGTTGTATGCCATAGCGTTGATGGTGAAGTCTCTGCGAGACAAGTCCTTATAAATGCTCTCAGTAAACTCCACATAGTCAGGATGTCTCCCGTCTGTGTAGCTTCCGTCAATTCGAAATGTCGTGACCTCATACTTCCCAGCAATGCCCATGTCAACTGTTACTGTCCCATGCTGCAGCCCAGTGTCGATTGTCTTTATGCCACGACGATGCATTAGTTCCTTAACTTCGTCCGGTGTGGCAGAGGTGCAGATGTCCCAATCTTGTGGTTCTTTCCCAAACAAGCTGTCTCTGACACATCCGCCGACCACATATGCCTCATGGTTCTCATATCGGAGATTCAGCAGAACTGCTCGCGCTCCTTTAGGGATAGAAATCTTATGCATCAATCGCCCTCCTGTTTACACTAACAACGAACTCCTCAACTTTCTTCATATCCGGTGTATCTGGGAGGCTTGTGTTTTGCTTTGCATAGTTGAGTCGTTTCTCAAAGTCAGAAACCATTTCAAAAAACTCTGGTCTATATGTCCCATCTTCCAGTTGATAATCGCCCTTGCGGATGCTCATCAGCAAAGGCAGGTCGTCACCACGATATGTGACAATATCCTCTTTCTCCAGAATATCCAAGCAGAGAAGATACAAACGAATAAGATGCATCGCGTGTTTGTTCAAATGCTCGTCATCCTTCTTGTGGTTCCTGTGATTGAGCTTCTCATACGTCCCGATAACATTCGTCAGGTCGTTGATTACACTATTGAACTCTCTGACCGGATACTTTTTAAGCTGGATATCTGCAAAAATCTCGCGGTCTAAATCCTCTCGCGGGCTCTCATCTGTATAAAGAACAATGCTGCCGTTTTCAAAAATCGTGTATCGACTCTCAAATGATTTAACGGCGCCTTTCATAGAGTTGAGGATATGTTCCTCTCTTCTTGCCTGTGATAGCCTATCTCGCGCAAGAGCATTTTCCAAACGCCGAAGCTGTTGATTCGCATAACCTCCAAAAGAATGGACTGCTCGCTTAGACAGAAACATCTTTCTGTTGGCAATCATTTCTCTGCCAATGTCTGAGATATAGAAATAGTGCTCCGGCTTACACCCAAGCATTTCAATCGTATTTGGATTGCAATTAAGAAGCAGGTTCACCAGCTTATTAAAAGCATAGATTGTCGTATCCGTTTGTGTATTAACGACCTGCTCAAAGCTCGTCAGACCAAGCAAATCTGATTCGCTGTTCAACGCACATCCTCTTACATCAACATCGGATGTTTCGACATTTGTTCCATAGGAATAGCTGCCGCCAAGCGTAAGAAAGATAATCTTGCGCCCGAGGTGCTCGTTTGTTCTAAGGAAATCATAAGCAGAACCGTTGACCATCTCTTTGATTTGCTCAATCGTCATAACCTTACTCCTTTTCTTCTCTCATCCTGAGCGCTGAAATGCACCCAGCTAAAATCTGTGCGGCTTTTACGGCTTCGTCAGCCGTGTTTTTCTTTGAGAACGAAATCCTGATGGAAGACCGAGCTTCATCTTTAGACAGCCCCATCGCAGATAAAACATGACTTGGTTCTGCTTCGTGGCTCCTACACGCAGACCCGGCAGAAACACAAACTCCCTTACCATCCAACATAAGCAAGAGCGTTTCGCCGTCAACGCCGTCCATTCTCAAGTTGATTGTCTTTCCGGGTGTAAGAATCGACATACCATTTACATGGACACAGCCTTCATCGCCCGTATCTTTAAGCGCTTCATTCAGCGCCATAAAAAATCTCTGTTTCAATGTGGAAACCCACACCGTATCTTCGTGCAAACTTTTCGATGAAATCTCGCAAGCCCTTCCGAATCCTACGATGCCAGCAACATTTTCTGTTCCGCCCCTCAGCCCGAATTCTTGCTCTGAACCACCATAAACAATGGGGGTGAGCTTAGACTTATCCCTTGCGTACAAAGCTCCAATGCCTTTACAACCATGAATCTTATGTGATGACACCGAAAGGAAGTCGCAACCGATTTTCACCACATCAATAGGATAGCACCCTGCAGCTTGCACACAATCTGTGTGGAACAGAATCCCACGCTTCATGCAAATCGTTCCAATATCTTCGATTGGATTGATTGCGCCTGTTTCATTGTTTGCAAACATCACTGACACGAGTCCTGTGTCTGCCCGTAATGCGTTCTCAATGGCAGCAGGAGAGACTCTGCACTCATTGGATACCGGAATATACTCTATATGAAACCCGTCTTTTATAAGCGATTCTGCGGCTCGTAGGACGGAATCATGCTCAACTGCCGATACCAAGATGTGTGTTTTTCCGACACTTTTCAGGTAGTCCTTCAATCCATGAAAGACTAAATTATTTGCCTCACTTCCACCAGATGTAAAAATGACTTGCTCTGGTTCCGCATTGATTAAAGCTGCCACTTGCGCTCTGGCTTTCTGCACAGCCTCATTCGCAGCTCGTCCAAACTTATAGAGGGTTCCTGCATTACCGTACTCTGTTGTCAGATACGGCATCATTGCATCAAGAACCCGCTCATCCATTTGTGTAGTGGCAGCATTGTCCAAGTAAATCACAAGTGACCACTCCTTTTGTTTTATATGATGCACTAATACCACTCATCAAGCGCCTTTCAAAGCCTTGTGGCACAAGTGATTCAAGCCGTCATTTATTTCTAACAGCCTCGTTATGCGAATTTGCCGCGATGATTTCATCAAGCGTCCGAGGAGTGTAATCCATCCACGGCATCATCACCCCGACATTGAACATTTGGCAGGGTTTCGTGTACAGTTCCTCCATCAAATACTTGTCGTGTTCCATCATGTTCCACTCGAAGGAATTATGGACATGACCATACAGGTGGAAGGAACCATAAAAGTGATTCTTAAAACATGGAATTGGGTAGTGGCAAAGAATCACTGTTCGACCGTTGTCCTTCACTTCGAGATACTCTGTGACCTTAACAAACTCCCGCAAGAACTTGTTGTCATTGCACCGGTCATGGTTTCCTTTAATCAGAAACTTCTGTCCTTTTAAGGAACGCAAAATGGGGATAGCATCTTGTGCCTTACACCAGAACATATCCCCAAGAACATACACGATGTCGCCCGGAGAAACCACGGCATTCCAACGGTCAACCAGCGCCTCGTCCATCTCCAGAAGCGATTTGAACGGACGATTATCAAAGGCAATCACGTTTGCATGACCATAATGCCAATCTGAAATGTAGAACTGTTTATTGCTTTGTTCTTGCATTTTTTAACTCCTCGATTCTGTCTGCCGCAAGAACGAGCAGCCACTTTGGAACACGACTTTCATCTCCCATTCGCCCCGGTGCAAGCGTTGTCCCGTATTGGCGGAGGAGAATGACCACTTCGTCATCCAGAATTTGTTTAGCTACATCGTGCAGGCTTCCGATTGCCTGTAATCTTTGCGGCTCGTGCGATTTTCTTTTAGGTACTCCGGCTTGCTTGCTGGACATTCATAGCAAGAATACATCTCATAAATACCACAGCCACCGTCTTTATAGCAACTCATATTTTTCCTCCTTAGAACGGAAGGCGTTCGTCTTGCTCAACACGAATAAGCTCCCGAACCCTTAACAAAAACTCTTCCTCATCCAGAGCTTGGATGTCTTGATATCGTAGGTACTCAATCAATTCATGGACAGCCGTTGTCAGGGCTATATCGATTTTGTTTTCGACATCTGTCTGCTGGCTCAGGAGTCCTTCTGTGTGTTGCCTGTTTTGTTCTATTGCGGTGCCTAAATCTCTTTGTGTGTTTTCGAGACGGCACTCTAAGCGTCCGATTTTCTCATAGATATCGCAAATACAAGTGGCGACTTCAGCCGGTGTCATATCCATTTTTCAACATACTCTCTTTCTTGCGAAAAAATGGGAGGTTCTCGGTCGATAACCCAACGGTTTCTAACGACCTCAACCATTTCGGTGTCGCCTTTATCGTTGAGAAGAGGGGCAGTCTCTTTAACCTTTGTTTTGTAGCAAGCAGAACCACGCTTACAATCAACGGGAAAGTCATTCCAATTGATGCCATGTTCTTTCCACAGCATATCTTGGATAGAGTTGCAGCTCTTACCGTGGAGTTCTTTCTGACTAAAGTTTGCTTGTCCGACTGCCTCAATACTATTGCGGGTCGCATCTTGCTGGCGCCAAATTAGGCAGTTGCAAACTTCGTCTTTGGGAATAGAAAAAACTCTGGCATCAAACATGGCTGTACCCATCTTTGCGACCAGAGTTTCAATGTACTTATTTGTGCCATTATCACTGCTGCGCATCGATTCGGGGAAGTTCTTCCACAGCTCAGCAGTATAGGCATTTGAAAAAGCAAGCGTAGCCATTGAAGCGGAAACGCTGCACATCTTTTGGATGTTGTATCCGAACCATGCATCCGTTGTGATTGTTGCATAGTCCGTAAGTACCAACGTGATTTCATCTGACTGCGTATATCCAAAGACACAGCCCTGAATGTTTTCACACAGGTACTTCATTGTATTTTGCATCGTTGTCATCAGGATGCGGTCAAATGGCTTTTCCATACCTCTTGTGAATGTATGAAACGCCTTGCCGTCCACTCTGATAATGGTTGGAATCCGACGAGTCAAATAGTTGCGAGCAATATTCTCGTAGCCTTTCATTCTGTCGCCAAGTGAATCATATTTCTTACTCAAGTGGGTTCACCTCCAAAGTATGTATGCAGGCTTGCACCTGCAATTATGATGCGAAGTATCCAGACGGCATCTCAACAAATGGATATGCCGGAGTGGGAATCAGGCACAGACCAGTTTCTGTGCAAGCATTTGGTTGGTTCATGTCAGTTGCTTGTTTGAGGTCGAAGATGATGACGCCTTCATCTGCGAAGCGAACACCCGGCGCCTTTAACGGAACATTCATCTCGACACCAATACCGGCTTTTACAAGCGCCGTCAGCGCACGATTTCCAACCGGAATCATTCTCTTCTTGGGCTTTCCGTCTTTCGTAGAATCCGATGTAAAGAACTTCATCGCGTTCGGCGTTTCTTTGGCACAAGGCTGCAACGCAATCTGCGTTTTGTCTCTGCTGATAAACAGCCGCACAAACGGCGGATAGCCAATCTCGGAAGCTGTTGCAAGGTTAAAGGAGATGCGGTTCTTCAGGATTCGAACCTCTGCAATACTGAATGTACGAGGAACACCAACCACATCAAAGTTGTCTAAGATACTCATTGTTTCCATCCTTTCGAGGTTTAATTACAAAAAAGCCATCCAATATCCGAGGGACATCAGATGCAGACAAATCTGCCACCTCATCAACTGATGGAACCGGAACGACATTTTCGCCCTTTAGAATCTGTTGCACCTCAAGCCAAAGTTCTCTCGGAATAATCGCTTCGTGATAGCCTTGGATAAAAAACTGGTTAGCACGTCCGTCGTTCCGAATAGAGCGATGCGAAAAGATATCCACGGTAACGGTCTTCTGCATCAAAACGTCACCGGAATATTTCTCATTTGTCAAGATTGTCTTTACCGTAGAGTATGTCCACTGACGACCTCGTGGGGATGGAATACCTTGCTGGTTTAAGATGTAGCAGATTTCAGGAATCGTTTTGTCATCGTAGAACATTTGATAAATCAGCCGCACAACATTCGCTTCAGGTTCGTAAATCTCCAGCAGCCTCTTATCTCTGGTGTACCCATAGAGGTCTGCGAGCTTTGGGAGCCCCTTCTCAAATCTTTTCTGGAACCCCCATTTCACGCTCTCAGACTTTGCTTCTGACTCGCCTTGCGCAATAGCAGCCATAACGACCATCAGAAGCTCGCCGGTCTGTGTCAAGGTGTTGATTGCAATATCCTCAAAATAAACAGCAACCGGCTTGTCCAGTGCCTTGAGCATACGCACAGTGGCAACGCAGTCAACAACATTTCGTGCGAACCTTGCAATGTTCTTCACGATAATCATGTCGATTTTGCCTGCTTTACAATCATCAATCATCCGTAAGAAGTCCGTGCGTTTCTTTACGGAAGTCCCAGAAATCCCTTCATCGGCGTAGATGTCATAAAGCCGCCACCCCGGATGCTTCGACACATATTCTTTGTAATACTGGCACTGCAGCTCGTAGCTTGCGAGCTGGTCTTTGTTGTCCGTACTGACTCTGCAATACGGCGCGACCACCAATGGGTCTTCTTCGCTGTGCTCAGTAGTCTTTTTAATCGAAGCGGGAATGCACTGGACTTGTGCGCTATGCTCATAAGCATTGCGTATCTCATTTTGTTTATTTGTTTCCAACTTGTGTCACCCCTTTCGAATATGTATCTGTAACTTAGGGTGACCTATCGTGATGCGGGTGGGGATTTGCACCCCACAACCATTAGTCGTGCACTTTCAACACGATTGACGTTTGCAACCGCCGCGCAGTATGTCTTGCGCCGCCCTGACTGCCGTTTCTATGGGTGTTTATTAACACCAGCAGCGCGTCTACCTATTCCGCCACCGCATCATCGTTATCTCAGGGTATTGAACAGAGGAGGAGTTGTTACCTGCGCAGGAGTATCTCGCTCAATGGCAAAGATTTTTCAGTCAAAGTTCTTACCATACCGTTCAGCCCACGCAATGTCCTCAAGAACCACAGCGTTCTCATTCAGGTCTTCGCCTTCAAGATAAGACTCTTTGACTTCGTCAGGAGAGATATCGTAAACCTCAGCGACACGTCGGCACATCTCATCATGCGCCGCATCGTGCGTATCGAAATACTCAGGCTCGGAGATTTCTCGCTCCATTACTTCAATCAGCATATACTTCATAGCATTTTCTCCTTATAAAACTCAGGTTTTATTCGTAACATACGAACACATGACCCACGAAATCGCCACCGCCGATGAGATACGAGCCAACATATTTCAGCTTGTCTTTCTCGTCTTCTCGGATTTCCTCGCCAGTCATCTTTGTTACGACCTTCATCGGGTATGTCTGGTTTTCGGTGTCAACCATGCACCAAAGGCAAGGTCGAATCACGTCTTGAACATCCACATGAAGAACTTGCTCGTTGCATCTTGCAACGCGGTCATCGAAGTACAGCATCGGGATATTGATTACCTGTTCTGCTGTAATCTCCAATGGATACTTGTAGATTACTCTCACGTTTACCTCCTATAGATTTAGAGATTCCAAAAGCTCTCGCTGCGGTGAGAACTCTTTATACAATTCGACCTCCTTGGTCAGTCGAGCCAAGACTGCTTCTTCCTTGACCGCATATCTGCCCAAGTAAACTTTCTTATGGTTATAAGTAATGCTGGCAACCCACTTCTTACGTTGTTTGTCGAAGTAGACGCCAGCGACACCAGATGTATTGCACGAATAAAGGCTGCGGTTTCTGTCATTCTCAGAACGCTCACAACACCGCAAGTTTTTCTTCCTGTTATCCGCTTTGTTTTTGTTAATGTGGTCAACGCATTGACCGGGCTTCGCGTGCATCACAAGCCGATGGAACCGGACAAAGCGTCGAACACCGTTATAGAAGTAGCTGCTGACAAGATAACCGTCCTTGTCACAGTACCAACTGTCATGCTGATATATTATTTTGAGGTCTTCTATATCGAACAAGAAGTCTACCTCTCCGATGCGAAGAGCTCCGTATGTTTCAAACAGTTTAATCTTCATCATACTGCTGCAAAATAGTCTCGGATAATACACGACACGACATTTCTTCTGGTGTCAGCAGCGTATCGCTGTCAATCGAATGACACATTGCATCATCCATACTTTGTCTTAGCTGTTGGTCTGTCATTCTGGATATGTAACTTGCAAAATCCGCAAGCAGCTTATTCATATCCATGCTCAATCCACTCCGGTTTGAATACGTGCAATACATGAAATGCCATCTCGATAACTGTCTCCAGCCTAATTCCAATAGTGTCTGCCATTGTCTTATTCACACCACACGCCAAGAACCTGTCGAAAGACCCGTTCTCTTCGTAATCACAAATGGCATTCTCAATCAAGTGTTCTGCATCACTCATTCTCCACCACCTCCCACAACATTGTTTGTAACCGCTTTCCGCATCGGTCGTTTTTCTAAACCCCTCAACCGATGTGCATGAGCATTGGTCGTAAACCAGAACTCACGAGCGTTGCTTGCAATGCGAGTGAGTAAAAGAAAAACCGCCCGCGTAGCGGGCTTCTGGTTTACGAGCATAGTGCCGAATTTTTACTTTTGCCTTTGGCGAAAAGCTGCTGAGAGAAATATGTATAACAGCAAATCTACAAAGCGGTCGTTGTCTACATCCATTCGGAGACAGTCCAATATGTCAAGCTGCCATCCTCTTCGTACTCGTACTTTGAAATAACCTCATCCACAGAATAGTAATCGCCATCGGCGGGAATGAGCTTCTCGCCATCCCAAGAACAATAGCCAACCAACAATCCCTGTTCAATTCTTTCGCTGCTTAGATACGGCAAAAGGCTTTCTGGATAGTTGGTTCTAACCATGATTTCAACTGGATGATTTGGAAGGATATCCTTGACTGTCATTGGTTCTCCTCCTGTTAATTACCCCATCGATATGTCCAACTTTAATGAAGCCTTCAGGCTCGTCCAAGTCAATCGCATATCCGTTATTGATTTTAATGAACGATGTACCATCCACAACCCACAGGTCGCCGAAGCATGGATTCAGATAGATGTCACCATCTTGGTATCTCGCGCTCTTGTGTTCGTTGTACCCAGTCATAACCACACCTCCAATCGGTCATCTTAAATGTGGGCGAGGATTTGCACCTCGCATGGAAAGAAAATTGGTTCGACGGGTTTATCAGGTCTGCAGCACTGTCTTTCCCACCCGCTCGGCGTCTACCTATTCCGCCACCACATATGTTCTATGCTCAGCTTAATCCGTCTACAAAATCCCACTCGATATTGTAACGGAATTCATCGTTCAAAATTCCGTCCAGCAGTTCATCGATGTATTCCTCATCGTCTCGGTCTGTCGGGACGGGGATAATCATCTCAAACTCAGGAGCAAACGTGGACGGTTTCACCCAAATCGTTCTTTTCTCCATAGCCTGAACCTCCTTGTCGCATAAGGGACAATACCCTGTAGTTTCGCCAAACTGTATATTTACATGATGCCCGCATCTTGGGCAGTGGATAATGCCGTTCATGCAAATCAACCTTTCACAAATCTCTTCCCGCACAGCGGACAACTGCGTATTTCGACAATGTCTTGGGTTGTAAAACCGCCGTCATCGTCAAGCACTCTTACTCTCAACATCCCTTGTCTGTTTACGGACATCTCAATGCCGCTATATTCAGCGGTCTGGTTCATTGGAACAAAATCATTTGTCCCAGATTCACAATATGGACATTTCATCTGACTACCCTCGTCTCTCTTTGCAAAAACTTTTTAATGCAGCCTCCACAATCATAGCTGACCTTGCAATTGTTCCCGCAACAATCGCCATCGCTCACAAAAGAGCAAAGCACATTCTCGCAAGTATCACCGCCGCAAAACTCTATCAGCTCATCGGTATTCATAGTGGCTATTTTCCTTTTGATTTCCTCGAAATTAGTCATCGAATTAACCTTCTATATCCTTCCAATAACAATACAGGCAACCGTGTGGGCACCTTGCTTTGCGTTTCAATAACTCTGTTTTCCCCGCATAACACATACAGCCATTGCGTTGATAGCCAACGCCATTTGCTTCTGTGTCTTTGGAAAGTCCAAGTAAGCTGAGGTCATAGTCAGAAATACAGCCGCAGGCAATCGGCTCCGTAAGACCGTGCTCTGCACAAGACTCGATTCGGAGAATTTTGCCGTTGTTCAACCCTTCCCAAAACTGCTTTGCTTGCTGCAGCATATTGTCAACTTTCAAAAGCTGTGCTTTTGACGGAGCAAAACCACTGTCACCATAAGGTAGTGGTAATCCAACTTCTTTGAACCGGTTTCTTGCGTGTGGATACATATCGATGACGCTCACTCTGTATCGCTGAAATCCCATCTCCATAAATGAAATCATTGTATGGTACGCAACGGAGAGCCCCTTTTCTGTTGGAATAATAGGGTCAACACGAACAACAATTCTGCTCATAGGGAATCCAGCTTTGACCAACTCCATAATTGCTGCAAACTCCTCGTATGGAGTTGGCACATTTGGCTCCAAAATAGAGTGCCCGTATCCGGTAATTGTAGTGTGAATAATGAGCTTATCATTATGTCTCAAAGCAGCGTCGAAGAAATCCGGCGACACACACTTCGTAACAAGAACAGCGGCATCGACATCGTCCAATTTCTCCTCCCAAGACAAGTCAACCCCTGCGTCGCCTGCTTCTGTAACTCCTATCTTATATAACGCCATATCAAATCAGCCTTTCACATCAACGCAGTAACACTTGCACTCTTTATTCCAGCAGTCTGTGCTGCAATGAGATGTGCTCTTCCGTTTATAGTCTTTGGGAGCGATGATGCTTAGAACAATTTCTTTTTCATTTGGGCAAGAGCCCATGTAGCACATCTTTTCCTCGACCGCCTCCGCAATTTTTCTGCGATACCACCTTAAAAACATCTCAGCACCCTCTCATTTCACTGGGACAACCGTAATTTCTATCTCGAATTGTGGTGTCATTTGCATGGTGAGCGGTATAAATTCACTGTCTGCAAACCTTTGCAAGTCCTGCTCGCTCAAATGCTTTTTGAAAAATGTGTCGAATTCTTGTGTGGTAATCACCAATTTAGTCGCGTACATATTTCGCCTCCTACCACTCATTCTCCAACTTGTTTATCTGATATACTATAAACAAGTTCTTTCCGTAGCTCATCCTTTAGTCTGCGCTTAGCCAACCGCTTGTTGGATTTTTTAGCCTTTGCCCACCCATTGTGGTTGTTCGCCCAGCAAGCATATCTGTGGCTGAACTCGGACTGCCAGCCGAGTTTTCCTTTATAAGTGTTAGCCCTTTTCATAGGTCACATCACATTTCTGCTCTGACCCGCATAAGGATTTTACCAAGACGATTTTCTCCAACGCCATCACAGACGCCCCAGATGCGGTCGCCCCAAGTATTTCCTTCAATGAGTTCGGCATCCTTGGTCGCAGCAAGCTTGTCTGCCAAATCAGGATTCTGTGAGAACTTTGCCTTGCAAATCTCATACATAACGGTATCTTTGACCGCCTCCCAGTCACCACGGAGCTTAACCCTACGCCCAAGCTTCTTTGCCTCTGACGGATTCAGACAGCAAAACTCAGCCATGCGCTCTGGGCATTTAGCCGCTTGAAATGCTGCCTCGTTATTCTCAAAACGCATTCCGTTATAGGTAACGGGTGCCGAGTAGAAGTTACTCAGAAAGTAATACTCGCCTCTAAACTCGCTGATACTTACTCCCATGTAATTACCTCCATCATTTCGTATCGATATATACAGAGCATATGTCCGGTTCTTTTGTCGTCAGATGCTGTGCCAACCACTCTTTCCCGATGAATTTATCGAACAGAGCGCACGTTACCATGTCGGCATTAACTTCTCGTACAAATCCAACCGGTGTATAGTCCACAAGGACTGGAATTCCCACTGCTGATTGACTGTATGAACCATCGTTCTTAAAAAATATATCCATAGCGGCTTAGCTCCGCCAGCATTTCAGGTCTTCATCCCACCACTCCGTAGTTGTGTACGGTGACTTTTTACGGTAAGTTATCCTGTGCAGATAGTTCCGTCCACAGTGATGGAATTCTTCAAAAGCACGCTCTTCATCCGGGAAATATACAACATTGCTGTACGTTGACCCGGAGCCAAGGATTTCTGGCTCCTCAATGCCAGTTTCATAAAGCACCCTACAATCAGAGTCGGCGTCTTCCTCCTCGTCGAAGTCGCAGTTCTCTTCATCGAGCTCATCGCTGTCTGAAATGTACTCAAGTTCGCCAAGGTTAATCTCGTCAATATGTTCTTTGGCATATTTGATTGCCTCTTCAAACGTCAGTTCGCGTGGAACCATAATGCTGCTGTTATACACAGCCATACATTGGACGGTCACATTGAGCTTCCGCATATTTTTATTCTCCATTAGTCAACCTCCCACGCATAATCGAAATGTCTCCGGTACGAGTTTCCCTTACGAATATTGCCCTTATAGCGTCTGATTTTCCTGTTGGAATATGTCTTCCAAAACGTCTGCCTGTTTGAGTTCTTGGGGTACTGGATGTAGTTCCCGACCGGCTGATAAACGCCGTCTTTCCAGCCCCAATCTGTATAGCCGATGCCTGACTTATATCCGTAGGTCATAATACGCATCAGCCTTTCTTTCTTCTGCTTGCGCATCTTGCGCCGATACGCTCTCCCAGTTTTCCTCGGTTCACACAGTTTGCGCTGCGGCTTGTCCATCTCAAAAGCATCACTGCAATAACCACTGATAAAAAACTCAGTCTGGACTTTATCGCAACCGCAGTATTCAAGCTGCGGTTCGTAGCCACCTTCTCTTGCAGCCCTGAGCCTATGCTCAACGCCTTCACAAATTGGGCATTCATCGCAAGTGAACTTTCTTCCACAGAACTCAAGCATGATTGACCTCCTGCTGAAAAGTCTTACTGCTTCGTCAAGATATACTCCGTATTTGCTGTTTGGATGGTAATTGTGTCTTCGCCGTTTCCCCACGGAGTAAAATCCAACACAGTAGATGTATGTAGGCAATGATACCGGTCATCATAGTCGGGCAAATACTTGATAAAGCCACGCTCTCCGACCTCCAAGTAAACAACGTATGCCTTTCGCCCAAGCGCCTCGTCATGCAACGGATTCGCCCTGCCATTCTTGCTCTTAATCGATGTAATCGTGTAATAAGCTACTGGGACGTATGTCCTGCTTAATTCATATCCCTTCCACAAATCCATAATCATCCTCCATCAATTGCGGTTTCGTCCGCGCCCCTCGCTTTGCGCTGGCGTGTCTTCCTTTTTGCTTCTTCTCTCCGAACTCTTTTACATATTCACGGTTCGCCTTACACTGATTGCAATTATTTCTTTGTTTGCAGAACCAGCACCCGTCTTGTCCCCACCAAAACCAGTCTGGCATTGATGGTCTTGGTTTCCTTTTCGCCTTACCCATAATTATGCCTCTCACAAGGAAACGGGCAGCTATCGCACTGCGAATAGTCACAATCATTTTCATAGTCGCACAGGCAAAGACACTTCAACCAATACGCAAGACCGCCAACGACTGCCACTGTTGCCAACACGAACAGAATTGCTCGAAAAATCATGCTCGTCACCTCACCAGCAATCGTAGTCAGTAATGTCCTTTTCTTCACCGCAGGCAGGACACTTAATTGTAATCGCCGTTCCAATGCCCGTTCCGGTCAGCTCGTACAAATACTTACCGCCATTCTTACACGACTTGTAGTGGCTATCCCTGAAAGCTCTTTCTGCCTTCATTTCGTTATCTGACATCTTGCATAAGGAGTGGGTGCGATTATACTCAGCCAGCTCAACTGCCTTTCGAATCTCTTCGTCCTTATTCCATTCAGCAACTTTCTTTCGCAGGCTCTCATTCAATTCAACGAGGGAATCATATTCATCCTGCGCGGCTTTCAATAGCCCCTTGAAATCTCTATGAACTCTAAACATTTGCGCCACTCCTTTCGATTCTTTTCTTCAAGTAATCATGGACTTGATTGCTCAAAGAAAAGAGCCGAATAACTCGGCTCCGTTTATATGTAAGCGGCTTGTAATGAACCGCTTTGTTCTCTTCGTAACATTCCGAGAAGCCTGTCTGCATCTACGTCTGTCAAAATTTTGTACCATTCAGAATGGAAGAATCTCTCCAGACTTTTTAACAATCCCTCGTCTTCATTACGAAGTGCCGAACGATAATCATCCGCTGCAACTGCAACAATGGCGTTTGCCAAATTGCGCCAAGGGTCATCGTTGCTTTTCCTCAACCGCCCAAGGCTTACTGATGGTTGTGCCATTGCTCGTTCCGGCATTTCGCCTTGCGGAACACCTCTCGGCAAACACCCGCAAGATTTTACAGCACCATTTTTGAGGAATCTCCCATCAACGATACAGGTCTTGCCACATCTGCATTCGCACAGCCATCTTGGTTGACCACTGCTGCTGTTCTCAGCTCGCTTGACCACTTTTAATTTCCCGAATGTTCTGTTGGTCAAGTCTGTTGATTTACCGCTCATAAAAATCAGTCCTTTTCTGCGAGAAGGAAGTCAGGGTTGATGACCTTGAAGCTGATGTTGCTCTGGACATTACGCATGACTACGCCTTCTCGTTTTTGCTCCTTACGAACCACTGATTTCCCCTTGGAATACTCGACCAGCTCAGCGATGGTTTCGGGCAGGGTCTTGTCCTCATCGACAATCGGGACGGTCTTAATTCCATACGGCTCAAGCAGCTTCTTGATTTCTGCCGTGCCACACTTATGGTCTGGATAAATCAGGTTGAAGGCAAACAGGTCGTACCCACTGATGTGGTACTTGTTGCCCTGAATCTGGTTGCCGCAAATCTCACCTTGTAAAACGATGGTTTCATAATCACCGACAAGGTGTTTCAGCACATCTTCGATGTGAAGCTGGCGTGCAATCGTCCAGTATGAGCTGTTGTCAGGCGTGCCAAGGTAGATATTTCGGCTGCAAACGCCAAACTCATACTTGCGTTTGGAAACTTTACGCAGGTAATACGTCGCTGACTGCCCATCAACTTTCTCTGTGACAGAGAACTTCGTTCCCTTGTTACGCTCCATCTCAAAGAGCGTCGTAAGGTTTTGAATGCGGGTCTCATCCGTCTTGGCAATCCAGTCGGGGAATCCTCCCTTGCGCTTGGGCTTCATAAACAGTTTGCGATACCACTTGAATCGCATCAGGAAGCGAGCGATTGCGCTCTGCGGTTTTTGCGGTTGCTTCGTCAAGAGCTGTGCTTCTTGCTGCGCTTCTGGGTCATACTTCTTAATGCCCAAAGCGTCTGTCACATCGGCGCCAAGAATGGCAGGAGTACCATTCGGAAGGATTGACAGTGGGAGAACCAAACCCTGACTGACCTGACCGCGCAGCTTAATGGTGCGGACTCTGAACTTTCTGTCTCTCAAGAACTCGAACTCTGGGCGCTCTGGGACGATAGAATCGACCTCGATGTAAACGATATGCTCTCCTGTATGGAACTCGCCTTTCTGAACCACACATTCCCAACCATCGACCTGCGCAACTTCAATGCGGTCAGCTCCTGCAATCGGGCGAAGAGATGCAATCTCACGGATTGTTGCCAAATGTCGCATAGGACACCCTCCTTTGAATTATTAAAACCATCGTTTTTAGCTTCTGCTGATAACTCTTTTGAACTTCAATGAGCTATTTGCGATGTAATCATCAATCAGTTTGCTCTGTGCTTTTGTCTCTGCATAGGCAGTGATGGTGATAGACTTTTTGCTCCAGTCCAAGGTATAGCTGTCTGCAGCGACATTCGTGATGTGATGTGTTGCCAGAAAATCTCGAAACTCTTGCATTGCCTCCAAATTATCCGACATAATGACGTTCACATAGGTCTTGTCTTTTGAAAACCTGTTGCTTAATGCGACAGCTAAACAGCAGCCAACACCGCTTGCAATGGAAACAGTTGCAAGGGCGAGGCTGCTGTCACTTGTTACGATATCTTTTGTGATGCTAAGGTAGATAAAATTTGACAAGCCGAGAGCGACTCCGGCAAGGACACAACGATTTCTCTGTACCAAGATTGTCTTGGCTGTACCAAGCGTGTTGTCCAGCACCTTAGCGAAAAATAAAATGACCAGATATACGGCTGTCAAATAATCTCCTCCTTATTTAGAAATCAAAAAACTCTTGGTAAGCCCATACGCCGACAAAGATACCAGCGGGGATGCACCACAAAAGCAGAAAGGCTGGGTTATGCAGCTTGATGCTCCAAACAATTGGCATAATCATCGTAAGAATGATTAGCGCAATCAAGAGGATGGAGACAACAATGCAAATTAGAACTTTAACCCAATCTTTTGCATTGTCCCACCATTTTTCCATCACGGTTCGAGACTAATGATGGGCGTTGAGCCAGTCACCGTAGGCAGCTCGCCGTTCCACTGCTCATACTTGATTTTTTCAATCAACTCATTGGTAAGTGAAGCCGCAATCTTGCGGTTTGCGTCAGCTTCTGCCTCCGCAGCAATACGCAATGTCTCTGCTTTTTCCATCAGCTTACAGAAGCTACTGATAGATTCTGAAAACTGTGGTACCGCCTTTACTTTACCCACGCAAGCCTCCTTCCTCAGCCATAGCTGACCTCGTCTTTGTCTGTTCGGATAGAAATAAACACCGGGAACTGTAAGCTCTCAGCACCGGTGTTTTTGTCATACGATATTTCCTTGTATTTTACCTCGCATAACCGTCCGGGCATTTCATCTTTAGCCGCCCAAAAAGCTGTACGCTGCTCATCGGAAAAGCCAGACCCAACATTTACTTCGTTGCCTTTATAGTCCAGCACAAATGCGCCCAGCGTTCCTGCAAGCCTGCCGCTTCCTTCTTCACAGCGCAAGATATGCAAATCCATAGTGTAGAAGCGTTTGACTTTGAGAATTCCGTTGTGACGCTTTCGCTTATATGGAACATCAAAGTTGACCATTAAGCCCTCTTTGTCCTCCCGAACCATTTGCTCTAATAGCTCATCGATTTTTGTATGGTCTTTACCGTGATATAAAACAGGGAGGATGTTAACTCGACCATCTTGCGGAATGAAGCGATGAAGCTGGTCTAAGAAAGACCGGCGACACCCATAGCCGCCCTCGCTTACACCAGCATCGAATTCTTCTGTCGTAAGCACATCAAAAATGGTGTAGCAAACTGCCGTTTTATCAGTGTCTTCTGAGTTGATAATGCCCGTTGCCTTACGGAACGCCTCATTATCAGACAGTTCGCCTTTATCTCGTAGGGTAAGTTCTCCGTCAAAAACATAGCTATCGTTCTCGTCGATTTTGAGCGCGTCCAGAATATGTCCAAGCCCTTCGTAGGGAACTCCGCTTCTTGCGAACAGTTGCCCTTTGTAGTATGTTGCCCTGACACCATTCAGTTTTTGAGTGAGCCAAAACTCCGTGCCTTCCTTGATTGGATATTTGTCAATTGGATATGCTTGCTGAACCTCCCATTCGGGAATCAATCCGGGGATAACCTTGTTCACAGTTTTCGCTGTGACACCCAACCGAAGTGTCTTTGACAGAAGTTCGATGTAAAACTCGGATGATTCCGGGTCAGTCAAACACTGCACGAAAACTCGCACTTGATACACGGTTGCTGCATCCAATGCTTTTCGCTTTGATAGCAGCTCACAGATTTCAAAGATGTCGGTCATCGTGATTGTAATTGCTGGGTCATACTCGACAGGCGTTCGCAGTGTTTGTTCCGAAATCTTGTACGTTAGCATTGGATTCAAAGCGTAGTACAAAATCTTGCGGAAATTCTCAACATCTTTGAAGGCTTGCAAGACCCGCATTTTACTAATCGCGCCGCTTGCGCTCTGCAAACAGCGAACAATCGCTATTTCTTCCATACAATCACCTTACGGCTGCGAACCGTAAGCAGGCATCGGGTTGAGCTTGTGCAGGTTCTGCATATGCTTCTTTGCAATTACCTTGTCGATGTCTTCATCCCCACTGCTACCATGCATGATATAGTTGTCGAGCTGCATATAAGTGAAGCCCAGATTGTCCTCGTCTGTCTTACCACAAAGACCGTCAGACGGAGTCTTATCTACCAGTTCACGAGGGATGGGGAGTTCGTAGCCAATCTGACGAACCTCATGCACCATGATATTTGCGAGTGGGCTGAAGTCGCCAGCACTGTCACCGAACTTTGTAGAGTATCCAACATAATCCTCGGAGCGATTGCAGGTGTTTGCCACCCGACCTCCGCGAGCCAAAGACTGTGCGACCATATAGAGCGTCGCCATACGCAGCCGTGGAGGAAGATTGACCGCCGCCTGATTGCTTACGCCGGACGGCATTACTCTGCCGACCACATCAACCATCTTGCTGTATGCACCGCCAATGTCAACTGTAACACTTGCAATGCCAAGCGTATCGACCAGCAGCTTGGAGTCTGCGATATCTTTCTGCCGACCATTCGGCATCAGTACACCGATAACCCGCTCTACGCCAAGAGCTTCAACGCAAAGCGCTGCAACCACGCTGCTGTCTTTGCCACCGGAAATGCCGATGACAGCACAGCAGTCATTGCCGTTTGCAGCGAAGTATTCTCGAATCCACTGCACGATTTCATCTTTTGTTCTTTTCGGATTTGCCAGCATACTATACCTCTTTTCTCCACAACTCTACTGTGTACTTATCGGACAGTTCCTTTTGGATAAGACCGAAAATCACATTCCAGTCTCCACCGCCAAGACCGCATCCAATCTTAAACGGCATGGCGATTGTTTCTCCTGTAGGTACGGTCAATTTAATCCGTTTTAAGCAACTCTGAAATGCGGTGTAATCTGTGTACAGTTTCCCATCATATCCGTAGTTGCTCTGCGCAAACATATTGACGATGACTTTGCCATCGTTAGCCTGAGCGAATTGCGTCCGACCGAACACATTCCGTTCCTCATTGCAGAAGCCGACATAGGCGTTATAGACTTCTGGATACTTGGCTCGAACCTGTTTCGCCACACCGCTGCCCATTCTCGCCTGACAGTTAACCTGATGGCAAATGTATTTGGCATGGGTCTGAAACAAATCTCCATCAATAATTTGTACCGGCATCAGAACGCTCCCCCGTGAAGATTCTTACGAACCTCATCCAACGTGAACTGCTTTTCAAACTTTCCATCTTTGAACACGGTGCGCAGCTCATTGCTGTCTTGTGCCTCAGCCCAAGTGAGACCGTCAACGTAATCGTAGCCGTCATCAGTTTTGACTACACGGCAGCAACCACGCTGAGACTTCTTGAAATGTCCTGTGTCCGTCTTGGGATTCTTGAAAATCATAATCGGTTTGCCATCGGCGTTTTCTGCATATGTCGCTTTAACTGCAATGCCGAATGTATCTCTTGTGTACGGGTTGTACTGTTTACTTCCATCGTACTCGATTGTCTCTAAGCACTCCATTGAGAATGAACCGACGCCAAGCGAAACATTGTTGATTGCAAAGCCGTTTTTCTCCAGAAGAGAGTAGATTTGCTCACAGCGTTGCGGAGTAATGCTGTCTCCGTAAATTGCCTTGACGTGCGGGTTCAGCACTTTATAGCCCTTGCTATTCACTGTGCCACCAAAGATGTCCCATAGACGATACACGGTCTCAGTAATTACGCTAACAGGGTCGCCGCTGTCGCCGCGAATTGAGATGAAGCCATCGTGGTTTAGGATGTCATCTTTGAGCTGAGGGAGGATTTTCTCAACAAGATTCCAATAGTCATAGCTGTCACTAACCATCGAGAAACTCTGATGCGGATACACCTCACAAAGAAGTCGCCGAATCTGCGTCACCTCATCACCGTCAACAGCAAAGTTGGAACACATTACACTGTGTTCTGTTGAGAGCGCACCATATGCAACAGGCTCCTTACTGCAATCGCAGTTGTAGTTATGCTCAAGCCACAGAATTGCAGGTACTGTCGCTGTATTCAAAAAGCTCAGGCAGAAAGCCGCTGCGCTCTTCGTTGCGCTTTCAACACTCTCTTGCCCGCGCATAGAAAAATCGCCAAGGAGTCTCGCACGAACCACACTGTCATCGCAAGTGCGTTCTGCATACTCATTGACGATTTTACGATATCTGTACCCAACCTCGGCGGAGACTTGCGTATGCCACATTGTGCAGGAGAGCATCGTCTCGATGGTGTTGACCAGCCACACGAAGTCGGGGTGTGTATTTGAGATTTCAATTTGCGGAACTTTGATGTTGGTTCTCGTCCCTTCTGGAACAGCACGAACCTGCAACGGAAGATAGCCGAGGTCGTACAATTCACGAAGCCGTTTCTCTCCAACGCCTTTCGTTCCGATTGTTGCCCCAAGAACTCTGTTGTACTCCTTGAGTACACTATCAAACGGGACATTAAAGAAGTGGTCGCTGAATGCCTCAATGAGATATTCCTGAATGAATGCCTGAAGCCCAAACAGTGTAACCTTATCGGTATCACCGAGGCGACTCATGCGTGGCGTGTAGTAGGAGACCATTTTGGTCAAGCCCTTCGGATACTGTTCAGCGTGACAAGTCTTATAGAAGTCCAGACACAGGAGTGGATTATATGTAATCATTCAGTTTTTCCTCTTTTCTTTAGCTTTTCACCATATTATGGTTCTACGATAGTGTACAAGCGGCAAAGTGCGAATGTTACAATTGCACCAATGCAGAGGTACAGGAATACCAAAAGAGCTATCATCATTCCTCTTCACCTGCCTTAAAGTTATAAATCGGCTTGATGATGGCATCAATGGTCACTGTCGGTTCGATGTTGTTTACGATATCATCCATACCTTTGTATGCCATTGGGCATTCATCGAGCGTGCTTCTTCCAACAGATGTGGTGTAGATGCCTTCCATCTGCTTCTTGAACTCAGAAACTGTGAATGCCTCTTTCGCCGCGCTGCGGCTCATCAAACGCCCAGCTCCATGCGGCGCAGAGAAGTTCCAGTCCTCATTTCCTTTGCCGGTACACAGCAAGCTACCGTCTCTCATGTTGATAGGAATCAGCAGCCGCTCGCCAGCTTGTGCAGAGACCGAACCCTTGCGAAGAATCATATTTTCTACATCGATGTAGTTGTGAATGGTCGTAAATTGCTCCTCGACATGGAACCCCATGCCCTTAACAATGGTGTCCATCATTGCTTGGCGGTTGAGTTCAGCAAAACGTTGAGCAATTTTCATGTCATGGATATACTGCTCGAACAATTCTCCCTCGACATATGCAAGCTGCTTTGGAACTCCCGGCTTCTTTGCCTTCATGCCTTTAAGAACGGCTTGGATTTCTTTCTGTCTTCCAGCCGCTTTTAACTCGTTGACGACCTCCTCGATTTCTTCCTTGGAATACGAGGTTAACGCCTTGAACGCAGCTTCCTGATAGAAGTTGGCAATCTCAAGACCAAGGTGTCTGCTGCCGGAATGAACCACAATATAGATGTGCCCATCGCCATCTTTGTTGGCTTCGATGAAATGATTTCCGCCACCAAGCGTACCGATGCTTTTATATGCGCGGTCTACATTGACCATCTTTGCACAGCACAGCTCCGACAGGTCGATGCTGTCTGCGTATCTATGAGCTTCTGTGCGAATCTCAAAACCGGACGGAACCCCTGCGCGAATAACTTTGTCCAGCTTCTGTGGTTCGATATACGTTTCTTTGATACGGATGGTTTCCATGCCGCATCCGATGTCAACGCCGACAAGGTTCGGGCAAATCTTATCCTTGATGGTCATCGTGGTTCCGATTGTACAACCTGCCCCAGCGTGAATATCTGGCATCATACGGACTTTGCTTCCCTCGATGTACGGTTGATTCAAAAGATTGATAACCTGAGAGATAGACTCGTTATCGACCACGTCAGTAAACACCTTTGCAGTGCCAAACTTACCCTGTAACTCAAGCATTTGCCCGCCTCCTTTAAGATTAAATGAGCGAAATCATTTCGCTATTTCCGCGATAGATACTGTCTGTGGTAAACACATGACTGATTAAGCCATCTGTAAGAACCGTTCCACTGTGAATTGTGTTTTCACAATGGGTCACATACAAATACACTTCATTCGCGCCAGCCTCTTTTAGTGCCTTAGCCGTAAAAGTGAATGTGCCACCGCGAGAGCAAATATCATCGACAATCAGCACATTTCTATCGGTAACCTTTTCTGGGCTCGTCAGTTCCAGCCGTTCAATTTTCCCGGTGCGCCAGTCTCTGTGCTTGATGCAGAACACATACTCTCTACCAGCTTGCGATGAATATCGTTTTGCTGCTCCCTCATCAGGATAGCACAACAACACATTTTTGTCATTCAACTTGCCCAAGACTCTTCGAATATTTGACTGCGCATCTATCACACAGACCCTATCAAACAGTGCTGTTGAAACATTCGAGTGCGGGTCGCTGACAAGCACTCGGTCAAAACTTAATGCGTTGATGAACTCCGCAAACCATTTCAATGTAAAGACTTCATCTGCGTTTTTTACTCTATCCATTCTGGCGTTTGGAATATACGGCAGACTCAAACGGATGATAGGTCTTTGGTTGTTCTCTCGAATATGGTTTGTCAAGTACCACAAGAGAATACACTCTTCATCGTTGTCGTATTTCCATGTGATACTGAAAATTGGCGGTTCCATTGGTTGAGCAAACATCTGTGGGGGAAGATGCGGAGAGAATCTGAAAGAGGTTGTTCCATCAGGGAACTTTGTAAACTCGACCTGCTTATCGTTAACAAGAATCATGCCGTGACCTCCTCGTTCTCGATGTTAATCTGGCACATTTTCATTGCCGCCAGTGCAGTCTTGTGACTCTCTGGTGTCACGCCAGCGCAGCAAGAAGCATCGACCGTAATCTTAACCTCTGGCAGAAACGCCTTGAGGAGCAGCGCATTGGAAATCACGCAGATGTCGGTACACAGACCAACGAGGACAATTTCATTGATATCGCCCGCTGCCTGTGGTAACCCATCGTTTTGTAAGTACAAAGCAAGGTCAACCGAACCAAAGGTTCCTTTTAGAAAACTTTGTACATAACCACTTTCACGGCTTTTGTGCCGGATTGCCTCCTCAATCAACGGGTGCATCTCCCAACCCTCAGTTTCGCTGAGGCAGTGCTTGACTGGCAGTAACTTACCTTCCTGCGTGTCAGGATAATCTCCATAATGTGTGTCCAGTGTATGTAAAATAACGCCGTCAAACTCTTCAATTTTCTTGATGACCTTCGGCACAATAGCCTGTGCCTCTGGTGTGCCGAGCGTACCATCAATAAAGTCGTTCTGCATATCAACGACAACAAGAACTCTCATTCCTCGTCCTCCATCTCACAGCGACGATTGTTTGCTGATAAAGTTTATCGCTTTACCTGTTTTCTTGTTTACACCATGTCCAACAACATGGACGAGGTAGTCTTCCCAAGTTTCTCCTGCTTTCCAATACTCGGAATCCTTTTCGTATGTACCGGTTTCTCTTACGACTTCGATTTGGACAGTTCCTTTGAAATCTGGAATTAACGTGGTCGTCCACGGTTTCTCTAAGTGATAATTGAAGTTTGGGTTATAAGCAAGAACTTCATCCAGCAGAAATACGGATACAAGACCAGCATCTGCACAGAAATGTCCTAACGGTTTCTTTGTGTCCGAATCGAAAACTGTGCATCCCCAGTCTCCAAAGATGGTGTCATGGGTCAGATAATTCTTAATCCCCAGTCGCTCCATATACTCGCCGCACTCACAATAGTGCCAGTCGTTCTCAGTTATCTCGTTTTCATTGCGAATGATGTAGCAGGGGTCTGTAATGATAATGTCACCATCAAATTCTTTTTCCGGGGTACTCTGATATCTCATTCTTGCTCGCCCTCCTTATACTTACAGCGAATGTCCTTCTCACGCTTACGATTATAGGCTCGTTTGTTTGGAACAATCTGAGTAACGGGGCGAGCACAAGTCCAGAAACTGCGTGCTTTCTTCGCTTGAAGTTTGCGCTTATTCTTATCTGTCATTGAACTCGCCTCCGTTCTCAACTTGCCGACCGCTTTCCGCATGGGGCGTGATTGCTGTAAGAGCCCCATGTGCACAGAGTGACATTTTTAGCAAGCAATTTCCGGGTTATTATTTTTATTCGCCGAATAAAAATTATAACCTCGGAAATGCGAGGCTAAAAATGAAGAACCCTAATCCTTTCTTCTGCTTTAAGCGAGAAGATACTACACGTTTGCTGAGACATATGTATGTAGTCAATCTTCAAAGCGGTCTATATCATAGCGGATAGCCGCTTATGTCTTAGGTTGCAATTCTCCGCCCATCCATGCTCAAAAGCTGGGCGAATGCTTCATCGTCTTCTTTTTGCTTCTCTGCCTCATCATTCTGGATAGCGACAAACACTACGCCGCACATACCAATGAGGTCTCCGACAGAGAAGTCTTCCTCCTCAACGCCCTCTTCTTCATCAGGCTCTTCCAGAGAATCGAGGAAATCATCGTCCTCGGCGTACTCTTCCTCTTCCTCGTCTTCCCATACGCCGTAATCATCGCCCCATTCGAGGACATCCTCCTTGTAGTCTTCAAAGTCATCGTCGCCGAGACCGTCATAATCAAGGGTGCTGTTGCGGCGGTAGTAATCGTACCCACTGGGTAGGTTACCAAGGAAATCTCGGATATCTCTCCAGCCGTAGTCGGCAATGGCATCGCGGATATCTTCTTCAACGTAGTCATCGTAATCATCATCGTCATAGATGTCCTCACAGACATCACAGTCAAAGTCATTGCAGAAATCTTTCAGTTCATACCACTCAGTGATATTGTCAAGGAACTCGCTTCTTGTCATGTTTCAATCCTCCGTTTCCACTGTTTCAGTTGAGACTCTAACGAGCTTGGATAATGCTTTCTCTGTCAGGAACGCATATTGCACACCAAGCTGCGTGTTGGTTAACTCTTTTCGCATCGTTGTAACTGCCGTGTCAATCGACACGTTGCTATTTCTCAGCTTTGTAAATTTACTTTTCAGGTTACTTCCTCCGCCAGCCATATATCCGATTACCAAATCGACATTTGGAGCGGCGCCAAGCCTTGAGGAAACCACGAATCGAAGCCAATCCTCAGACCTTTCATCAAACTCCAGAACAGAAAGCCCGTCCAAGTCTGTAAGCAAATATGTTTGGACATACCCGAACCGAGAGTTTTTGATTGCCATCGGCAAGGCATCGAAATAATTTTGGGCAAGATAAAAGCCGCATCCGAAATCTCGGTGCGGCTTACATTTGCTCAGGGTTGGTACATCGAAATCTGCCGGAGTACCGTGATACAGATACATGGCAACCCTCCTCTATGAAATTGGTCTGGGCGAGAGGACTCGAACCCCCGACATCTTGCTCCCAAAGCAAGCGCACTACCATCTGTGCTACACCCAGATATAATGGTTTTGTTTCCGAACATACACGCACTACTGATGGATTTGAACCATCCTCACCATAAGCATCGCCATCAATGCTTAGTAGTGTGTGCCGGGGCAGAAAGGAAAACGGATATGTCAGTCCGTTGGAGCTGGTGACAGGACTCGAACCCGCAACCCAGTGAGTACAAATCACTTGCGCTACCAGTAGTTACGCTACACCAGCGTGCACCCTCGTCTTTCCGAGGTGTCAGCTTTTAGCTAAAAGGCTGCTGATGGCTGGACTTGAACCAGCGACTCGCACTTCCGGTGCTGCTCTACCAACTGAGCTACATCAGCATAGATGCGCCCTGCGCCCGTAGGACTCCGTGTGCACCCGGCTGTGTCTCTTACAGAGATAACAGTTGAGTGATGAACTAACCGTACAAACGTAAGCATGACCAACAGAGCAGATGGAGCTGGAACTCGGAGTCGAACCGAGAACCCACGCTGTACGAAAGCGTTACTCTACCAGTTGAGCTATTCCAGCATAGATGCCATCCTGAAACTATGGCGATGTCAGTAACACCACCAATACAAACTCACTATGATGGCAGTTTTAATAGCGTGAAAGGAGAATCATGGATAAATCATCATGGCATAAGGGATTGCAGGGATAGAAAACAAGCTCTAATACCGAAGATGATTTTGGCAGGGGTAGCAGGATTTGAACCTGCGAATCTGGGAGTCAAAGTCCCATGCCTTAGACCGCTTGGCAATACCCCTGTATGCAGGCTTATGCAGCGGCGTCCCGCCAAACCAACCTGTAACCGACTTCCAGAGCAGGCTCTGACGTGTCGTAAAGGCATTTCCTTTAACGCATAATTTAATGGTTTCTTACTTGGAGCGGCGTACCAGACTCGAACTGGCACCACCGGTTTGGAAGACCGGAGTGCTAACCGTTGAACACCAACGCCGCATGGTCGGCTTCTCGCTTAGATTGTCACACGCTACCGGCAACTACGCTCCGAAAAGTCGTAGCCCCTATTCCGTCAGGTCAAACCGGTCTTGACGCATCAAGACAAGCGCGGTTTTCAGCAAGCATTTTCATTCTTTGTGAGGTAAGCCGATAATCGCTCACATCAGTTGGGAGCTACCCAACAACTGGCAGGGGTGAATGGATTCGAACCACCATCTGACGGTTTTGGAGACCGCTGTGTTAGCCATTACACCACACCCCTTGGCGGAGTGGACAGGACTTGAACCTGCACATCCTTTCGGATTACTCACGGTTTAGCAAACCGCTGCCTTACCGTTAGGCTTACCACTCCATTGGAATTACTTTATTATACAGAGCAATAAATTGCTCATTGACCTGCTTGTCCACATGATAATGTCCAAAGAACCACCGCTTGAATGTGAGGTCGGAACAGACCCTATCCAAAAAGCTAACCATCGGGTCATTCTCGTACCAGCTTGCAAGCAAAGTCTGAATACTCCTTGGCGCACAATGTGTAATCACATAGTCAACGCACCAATTATTTTGTTCGAGCGTTGCAATCGCGCGTTCCATTTCTTCTCTGGACGGCATTTCCTCTTTCCACCATGAGATGTGTTCCACACGATACTCTTTATCAACCGAACGAGCACCGCCCATGCAGAAGATTTTCTTTCCATCAATCGTGAGCACTTGCCCTCTGTCCAGATGATAGATGTCAGGAGCGATTTCGCGCACCTTCCCGCCGAATTTGTCAATTAACGGGAACTGGTAGAGCATATCAAAGTTCTCGTGGTTGCCATCAATCCAAAGTGTCGTGAAGTTTTTCGCCGTCAGCCAGTCTTGCCACCACATCTCTCGATGCGAACCGTCCCAGCAGAGTCCAAAATCTCCGCAGATGATTACGAAATCATTCTTCGTCAATTCCTTTTGCTGTGGGAACCTTGTTGTATTAAGCTTGGCTATATCAATGTTCGCGTGTGTGTCTCCTGTGACGTAAATCATGCTTAGTTCCTTTCTCATCTGCAGTCCATATGTATATTCTGTTCTGGTCTCTTCTTTTATCTCCTGTATCCAAGAGATTTGGATGAGCTGAAAGCGAGTTCAAATCTCAAGTGGCGATGATGGCATCATTGGGAGACAATGGATTCAACTGTTGCTCATCAGATAAAGGTGGTGAGATATCCAGAATAGTTTTAATACGCTGTACAACAAGCTTAGGCGCCTTCGCAGCAGGCTGCGGGCGGGGAATCGTGCTGTCCAGCAAAGTGATACTTCAGCCTTTGGCGTGAAGCACATTCCTTACGAAATGTTATTCACTGCAAATGATAATTTGATTATCCTGTAATCTACATGGAGGTAACACCTCACATGGAGGAGCTCTGGTGACCAGTGGCTGGCGTGCAGTAATTCTGCTCCGGCGCTTTGAATCCATTGTGGCACAATGGATTCAGGTAGCTTCGGGCTGTTGCTGTACGGCTCCCGGCGATGAGGGATGTCTGGAGGCTGCAGGTGAATGCGCCTCCGTGGAGTTTTTCCCTCCCATCAAGTTGTTACTTATGCCTTTGGCGATAAGCATTGCTTTCGCAATTATGCATTACAGGATTGCGGGTTATTTATAGACGTTACCGCAAGTCGTCCTTCATCATGCGGATTACATCCACATTCATTTTCTTGTTAATGTAAGCTACAATTGCGTCAATGGTTTCCTTTTCGACCATGCGATAATAGCTATGCAGACCATACATTACCTGTACATCATTCCGTTCCCAAGCAACACCATTGTTCTTATCTGTGATGTAGTTGTACAGCATCGACTGGAACTGCTTTTTCTTTTTATGACCGACCGTAATCTCGTTGTCCTTATTCAGCATAACGCCAAGATTCCAGTTGCGCCCCGCTGATGAACCATACCGAGTCTTGCTTGCATTGATTGTAAACGGAGCACCAAAGCTGCTCAATGTGCTTACTACCAGCCCTTCAACAGAACGAACATCAAAATCATACTTGGATGAAATGATGAAATCATCTGCATATCTGGTATAAATGAAGCTCTGTTTTTCAAAGTTGCGGAGCGTATTCGACAGCTTGAAATCAACCGGAATCATCATCACATTCGTGATAAGCGGTGAAATTGGAGTGCCCTGCGGTAGTCCACCGTTTAAGAACGCTAATGACATAGCCGTCCGCAATGCTTCTTCACCCTGCGGCTCTTTTACAATCTCGCTAAAAGGAAAGACCATCGAGAACATTGAGATGGCATAGTCCAGCGTTGTGCTGCCAAAGAAATCGTGCAGGTCAAGCTTTGCGAACCATTTGCTGCTGTTCTTTTGGTGGCGCTTAACCGCATCGACTGTACTCCGCTTCTTTACATAAGCAAACGCAGCAGTATGATAGAGTGCATGGAAATCATCCTCGAAAATCGTTTTGAGTCTTCTCAGCGCATCCATCAGTTCTGCCTTTGGCGCATCAATTCTGCGAAGACCGCCAGATTTTTTGGGGATATAAAAAGTCTCATACAACTCGCTCCGTTCCTTTGCACGAAGCTCTGCCGTATCATTATTAAATCGAACGAGTTTTCCGATTAAGGTTTCCACACCAATCTTGCTGGAAAAATGTTCACTAACATTTTCAACCTCATATGTTCTTGTGTTTGCAATATTGGCATTGACAACTGGAGGCGTCTGATAGTTTTGAAACAGGTACTCTTCCAGTGTCATCTGGTGATAAATCGGTGACTGCCTAACAGTGATATAGACCATTTCTTCCCTCCTTGTCCAATAACTAACTGTAACCTACATATGTCTGCTGCTTCCAGAATTCCTTGAGTCTGAAGACTGAGTCGTCAGTGTGAGAGATTTCGCTTCCATGGAGTGAGATGCGGGATTATTATTTGGTAGTTGCTCTGTCCATAAATACAGGGGTTGATGTTAGTACATCTCGTTCTTGTGTTGGGTATTGGCGAAGAAGTGCTTGACATCTTGGCTGGTTCTGTGTCATGCTGCCGTCGCTTCTGGGTCGCCGAGCTGCTCGCACCAGTGCCGCGTCATCTCCCGGAGGGTCTTCCTCCCCGACAATTTGTTACTTTAGCCTTTGGCGTAAAGCTCTCTTACGAGAAAATCCGTTACAGTCTGTGGCGCATTAAGGCTGCGCCATGCCTAATAATTCAAATAGCTCTTCATCCGTAAAGACATTCTGAGATGCGAAGGGTTTAATAGAAAACGCGCCATCACCTCGCTGTTCGACAATCGTGTCAGTGCTCAAAGTACACACTGGTCTTACCCCAGCGCAGCTTGATGCTGTCAGCCTGTCTAACATACCGGAACGGTTGGCAATCGCTGCTCTTTCGGTCTCAACGTCGTCCAACAGCCAGAAACTCATAAATCCACGTTCTGAATCGAGCCCTGCGTAACGAGCTTTTAGGTCAAACAGGTCGGCTGTCGGATTCGGACGGATGCCTTTTCTTTTGAACAAGTCAAAGCGCCGTCCATCTTGGAGACTAAAAATGTCTGCGACTGATGGCAGGCGAATCAACGATGACACTTGACTTTCTCCGACCGCATATTCTTTTCTGACCAAAGAAGCAACCTCATAGTCTTCAAAGAAATACAAGAACCCATAGTGGTCTTCATAGCGAGCATAGCTATGTCTTGCAAAAGCACCGGGTGAAGCATCGTTATCGTGCATTGCGTGATACCACATCATCTGGTCACTGTTTAAGAAGGAAAACAGATTGGACACTGGGTACTTCGCATTATTAACATACCTATAATGTCCAGCCTCTTCCGCTGCATCGAAGCACAAGTAGTCGATAGCTTTTTCTGTGATAAAATCACAGTTTGGATTACCTTTCAACCAAACAATCGGGTGCGGGCTGTCTTTGTCCACACCGTACTTGCCCATCACAAGTTGTGTACCAACTTTGAGAGCACCAACGGTCGTGTCCATACCTTACCCTCCCTTCGTTCTTTTTGAAAATTAAAACGCATCCAGCAGCGGCTGGAATGCGTCGCAGATAATCAGCTTGTTTAAGCCCTTGCCCCTGATGTACTTGACGAAGTTACTCACTCCCAAAGCACAAATCGCTCTGACCGTGGTTACAACGCCAAGCGTAATGCCGCAAGCTGAAACGGGAGTTTCTTCCGCCGCTTCATCGTGCGTAAAGTTCATGGAATTGAGGAAGTCTTTCTTCATCTTGTAGTCAGACCAATCAGCAGCATAGTGCTGACCTGCCTCCAGCAAGGTTCTGAAGTCAAACATCGCCTTTACATACGGATTGTCGAAGTGTTTTTCGACAATCTGTTTTCTCAGCTCGATGTTGTCAACGCACAAGAACACATAGCCAGACATCTGCTGCCCGTTCCACCCATCCTTGTACAGTTTCAGACTGCCCTTGACATCAGGATTGATATCGAAAAGGATATCTGCCAGCGCCTCGACCTTAGAGCGCCCGATGTCCTGCTGTCGGAAAATCTGATTTGCCAGATTGTGCGGGCTTACCGTATCCATGTCCCACAGTGCGATGTTCGTGAGACCCAAGCGAACCAACAGTTCCGCAATCGTCGCACCGACAGACCCACACCCGACGATATGGATTCTGCAATCAACCTTCTCAGGCTGAAAATATTCATAGCTCTTTGACAGGTCAATCGCCATATTACTTACCTCCTAAGTATGTATAAGGGTCGTAGTCCTCTTCATCCTCCCAGCCCTGCATCGTTTCTTGGCAGGCATTTCGCCCATGCCAACCGGCACCGATTCTGGTTCTGGGTTTCTCGTCATTGTTCTTCTTCCCAGATGAATTGTCTTTTTTATCGTCCTTTTTCTCGTCCTTCTTATCGTCAGTCTTGCCTGCAAGCGGATTGTACGGAGCGCCAGCCGGAGCGCCTCTGTACCCCTGATTGTAGTAACCGCCGTATCCGTTCTGACCGCCATACACATAAGGCTTGGACTTTACCATATCCTTCGCGTTCTTGATGAACTCATCAAGACCTTCGTTCTGACCGACAATCTTGACTGTGATGTCTTTATCTTCGAACATCACATTCTTCTTGAGGTCATAGATTTTGTTTGTACTTGCAAGCGACTTGTTCCAAATCATAAAGATGTAGAAGTCGTCATCACCAAGCATCCCAAGAATTTCCTCCTGATGGTTGAGGTCAACGGATGATGGCGACGTACCCATATTTACATGGGAGTGCCCCTGCATATAGATGTGATTGAAGCGTTCATCTTCAATGTTTTCCTGAATCCACAGAGCGTACTTCTCTGTATCCATCTCGACTGTCGAACCGGTTACTTCCTGCGGGTAGACAACGATATCGTCGATGACATATTCGTCGAGCGATTCGTCTTCGACTCGGCGTGCAACGCCATGCCACGCCACCTCTTTATCGAACTCCTTGATGAGCATAACCATCTTTGCCCATGCTTCTGTGCTGAAGTAGACCACCGCTTTTTTGTCACCGCACGAAAACGCTTTGGTAAAAGAAAGCTTACCGTCCGAAAGCTTTGTGAGAGACAAAGCTTTCTCAAAATCCTGACGACACTCGTCAATGAGTTCCTGCGTTAACTTAATTGGTCTGCTCATTTTGCGCCTCCTCCGCCTGCCCATTCTGTGCCTCCTGTTCTTCAAGCCATCTGATTGCCTCATTCGGCTTTACAACACGACCATCTGGCAATTCGATACAACGACTGACCGAACCGTTCGACCACATCGTTTTCATAAACTCGCCCATAACTGCACTGTCACCGAAGTTCAGACTCTTACAGGATGCAATACACTGCTCAAGGGCTCCAATATAATTTCTCTGTCTCAACAGCTCATTGATAGTTCTGAGGTAATTGCCCATACAATGGAACCGGTCGATGTGTGTATTGGGCATATAACCGTCGAATGTGTAATCAGAAAAGTCGCCGGTCTGCGGGGAAACGCTACCATTCAGGTCGAATCTATACGCTGCGCAGAAACGGATTCTCAGGCGCGGATTTTCGCTCACAAAAATCTCTCGCATCAGCTTCTGCATCTTCTCTGACGCTGCTGCATTGTGACCAGCACCACCGTCCGGTCGATAAATGTAGCTATTCCTGTTGTTGATTGACCGTTCAGCCATCTCTCTATCAAAGTATTCGAGATAATCTTTGACCGAGAAATACATATCTGTATTGCTCACCCGAGAAAGGACAAGGCGGTTGTTACAAAGGAAATACTCCATGATTTCGGAGTCTCCGCCGCCTTCGGCAATTCTCTGCTCAAGCCCCATCAGCTTGATGCACTTGTCATTGCGCCGTGATAGATACGCGCCGATGGCATCATTGAGCCGCTGGATTTCATCATCAATCGACACAATTTCATTGCGGACGGAATCGCATTCCATGCGTTCGTATCTGGTTTCAAAATCACCCAGCAACTGACGAATCCGTGCTGTTCTGAAATTGTATCCTTCGCCGAGTTTTGAGATATACTTCTCATAGTTTGCAGAATTCGTCTCACGCAGAGATTGCATCAGTGCAAGTTCGTCCTCTGTCAAACCGTCATCCTGATTCAGATACCACGGCATAAATGCAAGGATAGACACCTGCAGGTAATGCATCTTCTTGATATCGAGGTTATCAACGAAGACGATTACCGATTTCTTGTCTGGGTTGATGTAACAGTCAACGTTGAATGACTTACGGTAAAATGCTCTGACTTTATCAAGCCGATGATATTCAGGGTACACTGACGTGAAGTTCTTCTCAATAATCTGCATACAGGTCAGATTACTGCTCTGGTCAGCATTAAAGCTGTGAACCATAAGAACGCCGCTGTCATCCATTCGATATCTGCTACAAATAGCACCAACCGCACGTTCCGCCGAAACGCTATTGATAGCGTTACTATTGTAATTTGACGAACCGAAAGTCAGATAAACACTTTCGCCCTCTTTGATTCGAGGTGCGACCAGTGCACGAAGCGTTGAAAGGAATGAACAATCACCACCGTAGTAATCTCCGGTAATGTTCTGGAAATAACTATTGGCTGCTTCCGACGTAAACGGTGTCGATGCAATACTTGTCTTGAACACAGAAACACCTCTATTCATTTTTATCTTGGTGGGGAATATCGGACTTGAACCGATACGGCATCCGCCAACAGGACTTAAATCTGTTGTGTCTTCCATTTCCACCAATTCCCCATGAAAAGAGCCGCCCATAAAGGGCGGCTCTGAAGTTGGAACTTAGGCGTTATCCGCCTTGACGACATTCAGCAGGAAGCACTTCTCGGTGATACCGAACTGCTGGAAGGTCTTATCGAGGTCGCCGGGGTTCAGGGAAGAACCGTCGAGGTGCATGACACCACGGGTGTAGTCAACACCGTTCGCCTCAAGGCAGGAACGCAGGGTGGTGTTCTCGTCGATGATGACAGCCTCACGCTTGACATTGTTGCCGACAGTAACCTTAATCATTATGTATTCTCCTTTTATTCGTTTTTAATTCTTGAAAAATGGTGGGGCGGCTATGCCGCCCCGTTGCGGTGTCTCTTACTGAGCGACGGTGATGTTGCTCATCACGGTTGCCTTCTCAGCCGCAATCTCTTCGAGGACAGCGGGGAGCTTCTCTTCGAGCTTGTTGAGGTTGATGATGGCAGCGCCGAGGCGGTCAGCGACCCACTCCTTCACATCGCCGGTAACACCGTCGAGGAACAGGGTGATGCACGCCAGCTTGTCGTCGTTATGGGTCTCAGCATCAAAAGATGCGCCCACAGCGTTGATGTTGCCCGCGCCGTTAGTGGTGCCAATGCCGAAGATGGGCTCCTTACCATCCTCGCCGCCCTTCAGGACAAGCTCCTTGGGACGATACTTCTCGATGGTCTTGATGTCCTCAAGCTTCATTGCGGAAGTGATAACAACCGCGCGACCCGTAATAGTTACTTTTGCCATGTGTATGTACTCCTTGATTTCAAATGTACCCCTATTAGTTCGTCTTGCGACTATCCGCCCACACCACGAGGAGGTTGGAGCCGTTGTGGACATAAAAACCACTGAAGCGATTGCCTCAGTGGTTGTTGTTTTATCTTGCACCACTTCCGTGGTGCTGATGCTTTTGATACACAGATTAGAAGCTGAAAGCCGGGGCGACGCCGCTGGAATACCCTGCGGCGCTAAAGTCCGCGTCGCCGCCCGCGTTCACATAGCAGAAGGAGCTGCTGCCGAGGTAATAAGGAGAACGCAGCATAGTGTACTCAGCGGAACCATTACGCTTCTTCCCCCAAGGCACATCTTCCTGCCGGTAATACTCATACCAATGACCTTCACCCGGTGCTGAATAGATATTTCGCCCAAAAGTTTCTTTTTCAGACTTAATCCAGAATTTGCACTCCGTTTCGAGCAATTCATTCGCTCCGTCATAGGTGTTTGCAGTGAGCTTGATTACAGGTTCGACCACCTCAAGAATCTCGGCAGGCATGAGTTGGTAAATCTCACCATATTCATCGTTCATCTTGTGAAACAGTTCTGTTGCACCCCAAGAACCTCTGTTGGTATCGTCACTATTCCAGCGATGCCGTTTTGGGAGGCAGTCAACCATTTCCCAGCTCAGTGGAAGGATACGACCACTTTTCGTAACGTCATGTCTAAATCCAATGATACGAAACTGAACCATCGTGCCGTCCGTCAGTCTGACATTCTTGAAGTCGCCTAATTTAAGGAAGTCCGGCGCCATATCCCCAAGCCCCTTCAGTGAACGCCACGGCATATTATCCAAACATTCAGGCATATGTTACCTCCATCCATCATCATTTAATTGGCGGGGAGTGTAGGATTCGAACCCACGGACGGCTCTCACCGTCAACGGTTTTCAAGACCGCCACCATAAGCCACTCGGTCAACTCCCCAAATAAAAAGAGACGGGTTATTCGCCCGTCTCAGTTTCATCCTCTTTATCTTCCGGCTCGTCCACGCCGTCGATATCATATTCATCATACGGAAACTCTGTAAAGACTTCACAGCCACTTTCTTTCTCCGTTACAATCATCGGTCGATAGATATGGAAACCGTAATCCTCCGAAAGTTCTTTCAAAAACCCGTCAAGGATTTCATCGACAACCTCATAACCATACGCTTCCAAGATGTTTGTTCCGTCGTTGTCGCCCTCCTGCAGCGCAATTGCAAGAAAGTCTGCCATAGCCAAACTAAGCTCATCGTTGCGCTCATACATGGCATCTTCCATATTCATCCATGTTTCATCGTCTTCCCCGTTATCTGGAACATCTTCTGGGATGTACTTGTCATCCGTAATCATAACAGGGAAGAGATAGCGCGTGTAGAACTTCTTCGCCACCGTTGTACAGTCATCCTCACTCACACAATGCTCTTTGTACTCGGTTTTTTCGTCGCCTTTTGCGACAGCTAAAACAGGGAGGTCATTTTCCTCGGTAAGGTACACGGCATATTCCGTGTCGGTGTTCTCTGCAATGAGAACCATCTCTTTGTTCAAACGTTTTCTGCTTTCCTGAAAAAATCCCCAGACTGCATCAGCAGGGATGTGAATATGAACTCCCATAAGGAACCTCCTTATATAATTGACCTTGGTACTCCCGACGAGGTTCGAACTCGTGACCCCAGCATTAAAAGTGCCGTGCTCTACCAACTGAGCTACGGAAGTATATTGACCGGCTATCACGGTGCGCCCAGAAAGGTGGACACGCTTGAGTTCCACAAACAGTTTTGCCCGCAAAAGATGGAGGTGAATACTTGATGGAGGTGGTTTATCTTAATGCAGGTACGAAGAAAGGAACTTACAAATGAACGAAGGACACGCGCATGGCAAAACTGTATGGTGCAGGATAAGAGACTTGAACTCTTACGCCGGAGGCAGCGGGACTTGAATCCGCCGTGTCTGCCAATTCCACCAATCCTGCATATTTTTTATATCCAACCAGCTAATACTGCGATTATCGTCACACTCAAAACGGTCAGCACAATGTTGTCATACACTATTCGGTTGTGGAGGTTTTTGCTTGCTCGCTCAACCCTTCTTTGGAGTCGCTCGATTTCTTCGTTTTTGCTTTCACGCTCAAATTTGTATTTGCACCACGCCTCGCCTGATATGAAGTCACCACGCTCCATGTTCATCCCTCCTTACCAAAGCCATTTTTATCGAATGCCATCTACCCACAACTCTAACGTGCGGCGATTTGCAGACTGTTTACAGAGTTCTTCGATGGACACACCATGTGCCTTCGCATCCACTTTCATTGCTGTAAACTGGTCTCTGTATTTTTTGACCATCTTCTCAACGGCAAGAAAATGCTCTTTGTCTTTAGGATAGAAGGCGATATCCTCAAGGCAAACATTGCTTATATCTCCTGCGTGGCAAATTACCTTCCAGCAATCTTTGCACGGTGCATCATCTATACTCACCATATGATTGATGCAGTCACTGCAATGGACAACCACTCCATTTACCTTAATTGGTTTCATTGGTTGCTCCTCCTTTTATGAGGTGGTGGAGATAGCCGGACTCGAACCGGCGACCCTCTGCTTGCAAAGCAGATGCTCTCCCAACTGAGCTATATCCCCATACTTTACGGCATAAAACCCAAGTCAACTCCGCCGTTTGATGTTCCCCACACTAATACCTCAATGCTTCGGATTGCATCAATAAGCCTTGCGCTCCGATACTCAAGGAATGAACATCGTTCCCACTGGCGCCGAGAGCCGGTCTTGAACCGCCATTATAGCCTGCAGTGCTATGTTTTACCAGTTAAACTACCTCGGCAAAAAGCGCCGCCGAAGAACCGGCGACGCCAAAACTCATTCAATCTATTGCACTTAATCTCCGCTACACTTTTATATAAACAACTCGCTACCGTCCAGCCAAGTGGTACTCCCTGCGGTCACATATACACCAGACGAACCATCAATCTTGGGTTTTATAAAGGGTTGGTGTTTATGCTTTAAGGCTTGAGCTTTATTCAAAGAAAAACTTTAAGCGTTAAGCCTTTAACCTTCAGCTTTGATTTTTGAGCTTTACAGTGATATTTCACCGGAACCAAGCCGACGTTCATCTTATGTCGCTTGGTTGCAGTGACTCTTTCATCATAATTTGATTTTGTAAAACCCATTACAAAAGCAGTATAGGCAGCTTATCAGGCTGGAGCCAAATTCTTTTTTACTTTACTTATCTGTATTTGGCGGAAACAGAGAAGGCATATGATTCAGGGTTTTCGGACGGCAGCGAAGTTGATTGCTTAATAGGCGATTTCCAGCTCAGTCAGAGCGTTGGACACAGACAGGGCGGAATCAATCTCGACAACGAAGTCGTTGATTTCCTTTTCCAGCGCGGTCAGCTCAGTCGTGATGTTGATGGGGTCAACAATCTCCATCGTCTGAGCGGCGATGAAGTCAGCGCGAACCTTTTTGATTTCGTCGCTGGCTCCCTTCATATCGACATTGCCGTAGAGGGACTTGACGTACTCGTCGGCACGCATTTCCAGCATATCGCCATTGTTCTTGTCCGCCTCAAGACGGGCGCGGCAATTGTCATTGTCCAGCTTCTTGAGAAGCAACTGCTTCAGCGGGATACCGTGGTTCTTCATCTCGATTGCCTCGGCAACCGTGTACTCTTTGCCACCAATCGTTACCTTGACAGTAGCGTTGGACAGCGTAACTGCACGCTTAATAGCATCGCGGCGAGCGATGAGGTCTTTAGCAGACTGGTATGCAGCGCGGATTTCCTCGCTGTAAGTGTTGATGCTGACACCAGCAACCTTGTTGTTGCTGTGCTTATTTGCAAAAACGAACGTGCCCTGCTGGATACTCTTCTGAATACGAGCATCGAGCGTCTTCAGCTCACAGAGCGCCTTATGGACGGTCATCTTTTCAGTAGTCATTGATTTACTCTCCTAATCTTTGAAATTTGAAAATCACTTGCTGTTTGCAACAGCAGATTTCAGGGTAGAACCCGGCTTAAACACCGGAACACGCTTGGCAGGGATATTCACCGGAATATTTGCCCTCGGGTTGCGTCCAACTCTTGCTGCTCGTTCCTTACTCTCAAAGGTTCCGAACCCAACGAGCTGGACTTTGTCGCCAGATACAAGCGCATCAGAAATGATACTGAGAACCGCTTCGAGCGCGACCTCGGCACTCACTTTGGTTATTCCTGCCCTTTGCGCAAGTTCGCTAATCATATCTTCCTTGTTTATCGAAACCACCCTCACTTCCAGTTTGTTGTGATGCGACCATCAGGATGGATGATGATGTTGGAGTAACCATCCCCATAGTCATTATGGCGTTGCTGCCACATATCGCCCAGCGTTAAACGGGCGTGTTTTCCTGCATAATCAAAGGTTGCATAGACGAAGAAATCTCCGATGCGGAATGTGTGAACATCAATTTCCGGGTCGTTCTGCAAGTCGTTCCAAACATCCACTGGATAATCTTTCTTTTCGAGACCGCTCAAGAAGCGGAATGAAAAGCTACTCGCTTCCAGCTTCATATATTCTTTGATGAAAGCAAGTGTGGGATTCTCAACCACCGTTTGCACAGTGCATCCCGGATAACCAGACGGGTCTGCCCAGACATAATCGTTGCGGGAAAGGTTGATGTGAGCCAGCCCATTCAGCTCCGTGTTAAAGCCCGTAGTGTTGATAGAGCAAAACACGTTGTTGCTATTATCCTTATAGGTCTGAATAATGTGTGCGATATGCTCAGGATACAAACCCGGCTCGCCGCCAGTGATTGACAGTCGGGCATCGGGGTGTTCGGCTAAAACCCGCTTTAACGCTTCGATTTGTGCGTCAAAGTCATTATCGCCAGACATCGGGTTCTGCCGCTCCAAGCAAAACGGGCAATAGAACGGACATTCCTGCGTTGTAATCATCTGAACATTGATGCGATAGTAAAGCGGGCGTCCGAGAGAAGTCCTCGCAGTACGACTGTTCAATTTGTACTGTAAATCTCTGTTCATTTCTGCCCGTACATCCTCGTAAGAACTGAGGAACGGTATCTGATTCATTTTGCTGCTCATCTAAGGAACCCTCCATTCCTCTGTTAACTTGCGAAGTCTTGTAATTCCTCTTGCGCTTCGCTTACGGTGTCAGCGGAAAACTGAAAGACACCATTGAGAAAAACTTCAATATGCCCTCGGACATATCGGAACTCGTAATTCCCATAACTCATGTCTCACACCTCCCGCAATTTTTTATGGGAGAAGGTTTTACCTCAATAGGTTCGGGCGCGACTCCGAAAAACTATTTTCAACTCCAGCCTTCCAAGGATGCACTTTCATGTTTGTTTTTCAACTCCCACGCGGTGGCAGCATTTCCTCCACTTGAACACTTTCGTAGTCCCGCACGCCCCGTAATGGCTTTCAGATTTTGGATGCCTCCTCACTTACCTTCACCAATACAGGGTCTAAGCGTTAGGCAGGTTGTGCGCACAGGGTTCACATCCCATTAAACCCACCCCACGGAATCGTACCGTGCCAGCCTTACGGCATCGAACCTCGCTTTAGCGTGAACCAAACCCGACCGACAACCAGATAGATTCCGCCATACCCGTACCACCGGAGTTCGATGAACCCCGGAAAACCGAGCCGTTTAACCATGTTCGACCAGCCGATTGAAAAGCTCGGTATCGACAAATGCTTTGTCGTTGCCGCCGATATTGTCGAACATTTTTCTCGCCGCTTCACGCTTAATTACGACATAGCGACCAGTGGGATAAATGCCTTTCTGCATTTCGACCTTGGCTACGCTGTTCGGCTTGCTGGTAGCCTCCATCAGCGTTACGCCCAACGCCATTTTTGCGCGGCACTTTTCGCACGGCTCATAGTCGATAACCATGTGCCTCGGCGCTTCAAAATCCTCATGTTTCCGACCATCACCAATGTGACCGAGAAGCGCAACCTCGTTGCGTTCTTCACCACACCAGAAGCAAACCGGAATTGTTGGATTAAGACCGTGCTTCGGAGATAACTTGATTCCTGCGTTTGACATTTATCAGACCTCCTAATGAAAATCGCTCAGCCACGCTAACACTCAACCCGTTCAAGAAACCTCAGACTTTTCATTGAGTAAAACTCTTTTGTATGATTGCAAGTTTTCGACGGTGTTGTAGTGAAAGGAGCTGAAACTTCGAGGCATTACTGGATTACAATATGCCTCGTGAAAAGCAGATACAGACCGAACGGGAGAGTAATCAAAGCTGCGGTGCAGTCCTTGTCCTCAAACGTTGTGCCTGTGGATGCCATCCAGAAAACTCCGATGGTGATGAGAAGAAGAACCACGCCCATCAGCTTCTGTCTGGCAAAAAGTTTCCGGCGGCGCTGGTTTCTTGTTCTCGACCTTTGACGGGGATACGCGACCCCAGTATATGTAGCCATACAGAAACCTCCTGCTTTTGATTTTCCTCACTCTGCGTTTACACGGGCTTGTGACCGTTTACCGAAAACTCGATAAGCCGCATTACGGCGACCGCGTTGGCTCCCCACCTCATTTAACGCCGCCAATTTCCCTTTTGCCTACGGCGTACCAGCATCGGTCGATTAAAACTCAGATTGTGGCATAAGCGGTATGACCGCTGCCCCATTTAACAAGAACCCTCGGACAAAGCACATTACCAATGATGGTAATGCCATCAGAGCAACGGGCGATGTGCTTTCCGTCCTCATGGTGAAAACTCACTTTGGAACCGGAGCGATTTACAAGCCCTCTCACTCGTTCTTTGAAAACATCATAGGACATATGAAAAACTCCTTTAGCGAATTGTCGGATATCCGCAGACGGTGGTTCAGATACCACCGTTTCGCCGTCATTACGGCTCATCAGTGCGGCTCGGGGTATAAGAAAACCACCGACGAAAGCCCATTAGAAAACAACTGCCATATGGCGTGGGCTCGCGGTGGTTCAAATACCCTCACTGAGATATTCAGTTATCTTTCTTGGTCTTAAAATCCAGCTCATAGGTCTTGCCGGTAACGATACGGTGGCAAACCTCAGCCAGATAATTGCGGAAATACCGGTGATTTGCGCAGGTCACAGTCAGCGCCTTGCGGTTCTTCTTGGAATAAACCGACATCAGGAAGTTGACATCATGGCTCGTTGCCTTGTACTGCTCACCCAGCATGGCGGTGATAACCGTCTGCAAAGTCTTGAGCAGATTCGTCTTGCTGGTCGGATTCTTGCCCATGTCAAACTCACGGGCGATTTCGCTCATAGCGTAGCTGTCATTGACAACCTTGGGGTCGATACCGAGGTCAACCGCCTTCTGCGCGGTCAGCAAGAAGTTCATCTTCTGCGCGATACTCGACCAATTCTCATTGGCGCCGATAGAACCACAATACTTGTGGAGCTTGAGCAGGTCAATCTGCCGTTCCTTGTCCACGATAGCGCGAACCGGCACCTTGTCATCACCCTTCTGCTCGTCCTTAACCCCGATAGTCACAAAGGACAGGGTCGTGACGGCGGTAAGCATGGGATTATCAGTGTTCTTGCAATCCTCGAAGCACATATCCCGAACGGTAGCGGTGTACTCATTGATTTTCTCGGTCATGGCTTTGTCGGCTTTGGAAGCGTCCTCAAACTTGCCATTCTGGATTGCATCATTGTAATCCTTGACAAGGGCTTCGGTTTCAGAGCGCAACTGTGCCAATTTAGCGGTGTTTTCTTCTCTGGTCATTTTGAAATGCCCCTTTCACAGATTTTTGGTGATAACAAAGTTTATCACTCAAGAAAGCCGCTGAAAGATTTCTCAGTCAGCGGCTCTATCAATGATAAACTCAAGGACACGGCGGTGGCTCTGCACTCGGCTCATGGGGCATAACTCGCCCATGCAACTATTGCAGTATCGAACATCGCGCATATCATTTCTGATACTCGCGTCGATTGAGTGAAGTTCTGCTTATTCACAATACTCAACCAAATCCGACTTTCATATCTATATGCCCTCATTTTCGGCTCCTCGGAGCGCAACACCCTTGGGTGGAAAACTCGGACGATACTACTAACCATCAGAGGTCTTTTTCGTATAGCCATCAGTTATGCGAGCCGCACTTAGGTTCATAGGCACAAACCTCCGGGGATTTTCACTATCTCGTACCATGAGCCTAACTCTCATGCACCGGCGACGCCTTTGATAGCAAAGGTACTCACATTGACACTCACTCAATGGTGTGTTGGCTTGCCATACCCGAAAGTGGCGGACATCTCCGCTTGTATTTCGTGGCTTGCCGTGCGGGGTCTTGCCCTGCACCCTTAACCGCAAGGGGTGTACCCTGTGTGCGGCGGGGCGGCGGGGTCTTGCCC
>ERZ826051.181-NODE-181-length-78263-cov-14.919995_pt1 | contig 78263 bp, 96 predicted proteins | sample MGYA00519928_ERZ826051 | MGnify/ENA primary metagenome ERZ826051 (study PRJEB31778, sample SAMEA3449219) | human gut metagenome | biome: human gut; feature: human-associated habitat; material: faeces | place: United Kingdom | collected 2010/2012 ...
CGCTATTTTTTCATACGTTCTATGCTTTGCATTATTTTCCGCCTCATATCTTTTACGGGTCACTCTAAAATATTTTCCGGTATTTCCGGATGGGTATCAAGAGTGCCTATAATGGTATAGTCTGTGTTATCTATTGTTGTCTTCAGCGTTGGTATTATCAAATAGTCACTTCTAGTAAGAGCCTTGTTAATCAGTTGCTCCCAATCTACCTTTAAATATCTTTGTATAAGATTGATAACTGCATTTACACTTGTAACTCCATCAAATAGTTCAAATCTTAATTTGTGAGGGGTGGGAGGGGTTGATGCATCCGTGAAATTTCCTTGTTCGTCAGATGCATAATTTAATGTTAAATAAGGTATGGCGTATGTAGGAGATGAGTTGCCGAAACCATTTTCTAATTTGACTGAAAAATCGTATGTTCCTTTGGCTATCGGATTTTGGGATAGTTCGTTTTTGGAGTCGCTATATCGGAAGAAATAGCAATCTTTAGATTCATTGTTAATCAAATAGACCACAGTGCCATTGGACAGTGCCGGATGATTACTTTCTTTTATTGCGTATGCCAAATAACTGTCTATAATTTTAATTTTTAATTCAACTATTTCGTTGGTGATATTATCTTTTACTTTCACCTTTGTTTCTCCTTTCTTTTTGGGGGTAACTTTTAAACTTCCCATTCCTATTGAGCTGGATAAATCTACATCGATGCTTAAAATATCAGTTTCTTCTACAGTCACGGTATAGTCTCTGTTTCCACCTCTAATGGTAATATCTGTTGCTCTTAATAAAGGTTGTTCGTAATACTCTTTTTCAAAGGATAAAGGATATATCTTTTCTTCATTATTATTGCCACAGCTAAAAAAGATAATTGTACAGAGGAATGAAAGTAGTGCTCCAAGTAAATGTTTTGTTTTCATGATTATTTTGTTTTATAGTTTTGCAGGAGAGATATAGTCTTATAAGTTCCTGTGTTGACGTTGGAGGCAAATATAAAGATTTTATCGATATGTTGGAGTAAATAGTGTATTTATTTCCTGTCCTCCAGCTATTTTCATACATTTGTAGCGGTTTATAAAAATAGGCCACTTTCCCACTAAACATAACACACATGAAAACAGATTTCGATTACAATTCTATGCCCGTTAGCTTCGCTCATTGCTTGAATGGACATTGTTTGCGTGCGGACAAATGTTTGCGGCGACAAGTAACTCTCCGAATGCCGAAAGAGCGGGCTGCTGTAATGGTTATTAATCCCGAACATGTCACTTCCGATGGTGTAGACTGCACTTACTTTATTGATGAAAAGCCGGTGTTGTTTGCACGGGGTATGAAACATTTGCTGGATCGGGTGCCGCTTGCTGATGCCACCGTTATCAAACGACAGATGATAGCCTACTTTGGCAAAACGATCTATTACCGTTGTTGCAACAAGGAGCGGCTGATTAAACCGAAGGAGCAGGAATACATACAGGGACTTTTCCGCAGGCGGGGAGTTACAGAAACGCCTCAATTTGACGAATATATAGAATACTATGATCTTGGGTAAGTATATCCGTTAGTTCCGGTAGTCCCACATATTGTGGGAAAGTATTCTTTTATATTATGGGAATTTATTCCCGCAAAATAAGGGAATAAATTCCCTCCAGCTAGGGAATCTTTTCCCATAATATATGGGACTACCGGGGACTGTAATACCCTGATAATAGTTGACTGCCTTTTTTCTTATCTTCGGGTTGGGTTGACATTTATTATGTAGGTATTATATAGCAGTCCCGGTATGAGAAATGCATGATGAAAGTATGAGAAATACCGGTTTTTTATGACATTTCAGGCAAAATACTATGAGAAACAGCTTTTTGAAAAGTATTTCTCATAGTGCTATTGCTTTGAATTACAGGTAATTATTCTATGGATTATGAGAATATGAGAAATGATTTTGCAAAATCATTTCTAGTGGCGCGACATTCCGGGATTATTGTAACTGTATACAAAGAATGAGCGATATGGCTTCACGACTTATTACATATTTTGTGTTACATATTTTATGTAACATAAAGAACGTAATAAATCCGGAATGTTCAAAGAAGATTTATTCGAGTTATATATAAAAAAACAAACGCTGATGAGAACAAGTAATCATGCTTTTCTCATCAGCGTATATTATGTTGGATTACAACTATTTCTTATCTTTTTTCTCGTCAGCTTTTGTTGCAGGCTTTTCCTCCGTTTTGCTTTCCGGATTGATAATACCCTTCACTGTTTCACCGATAGGAAGCTTGTCCAATACGCCAAGGCTCGGAGCTACTGTCTTTACTAATGTGTTCAGGAAATTGCTAGTTCCACCGTTTCCTCCGTCGAATACAGTGATATTTCCTAAGTTCATGTGTTCGAACGCCTTCACCTGTTCGCCGGCGATTTCCTTCCACTGGTCTACCATCTTATATTGGATAGCGATAGCTGGATTCGATTCAGCTGCTCTTACCATTGCTTCGAAACCTTCTGCTTCCGCAAGTAATGATTTCTTCTTACCTTCCGCTTCTGCTTCCAGTTTCAATTGGATAGCTTTTGCTTCCGCTTCGGCTTGTGCTAAAGTAGCCTTTGCACGTGCTTCCGCTTCGCGGGTAATCTTTTCAGCGATGGCATTTGCTTGCAGGATAGCTTCCTGTCTGGCGATTTCCGCAGGAACAATCTTTTCAGCCTTCAATGAAGATTCCACTTTCCGTGCCTTAGCTTCTTCCACTTCCTTTTGCGCAATTTCGCGTGCAGTTTGTACGGCAGCTTCCGATTTTGCGGCAGCTTCACCTGCTTGCTTATCGGCATTAGCTTGTGTTACAGCTAGTTCTGCATTGGAGAGTGCTACCTCTTTCTGTGCGTCATTTCGTCCGATGGCAGCTTTCTTGGCAGCTTCCGCCTGTTTGATTTCCATATCCGAGTTTAGTTCGGCAACACGGCTTTCTTTTTCTGTATTTGCCTGCTCGATACGGATATTCTTTTCAGCTTCAGCCTTTGCTACTTGTGATTCTTTTTCTGCATTGGCAATGGCTACTTGTGAGATTCTGTCCTTATCTGCATTTGCAACGGAGATTTCCTGTAGTTTTTTGGTTTCTGCAATAGCAATATCCTGATCTTTGCGGGTTTCTGCTACTTTCGTTTCACGCTCCTTTATTTGATTAGCAATTTTGATAGCACCCAGCTTTTCCTGTTCTTCGATGTTAGCCTGTGCCTCGTTCAGTGCTTTACTTTCAGCTTCCTTACCTAAATTGACAATGTAGTTGGCAGCATCGCGAATATCACTGATGTTGATGTTCATCAGATACAAACCGAATTTGCGAAGTTCAGTATCAATATTATCTTTCACTTTAGCCAGGAACTTATCCCGGTCAGAATTTAATTCTTCGATAGTCATATCGGCGATCACCATACGCATCTGACCATATACAACATCAGTAATTAAGTTCTGCTTGTCATCCATCGTCAGACCCAGCATACGTTCTGCGGCATTCTGCATCACTTCGGGATCTGTGCTGATGGCTACGGTGATTGTAGTCGGCACATCTACACGAATATTCTGAGCGGATAGCGCACCGGTCAGTTTACATTCGATCTGCATGGGTTTCATGGACAGGAATTCGTAGCCTTGAATAATAGGCCATACGAAGGCTGCACCACCGTGGTATAGTTTTGCCGACTTTTTATCTCCTCCCGTTTTACCATATACGACGAGTACCTCGTCACTCTTACATTTGCGGTAACGGGAAAGGATACCAATGAAGGTAAGCAAAATGACTGCCACTAATATAGCAGCCATTATCAACATTTCTTGTGTCATAAAATTATGTATTTGAATAGTTATTGAATGAACAGTGTTCCGTCTTTGTAACTGGTGATGATTGTTCGGTCTCCAGTCTGGTATGTTTTTCCGGATTCGGAGATGACGTCTACTTCACGCATGGCTCCGTCCCGGGTGGTCTGTACAGTATATTTGCTGTCGCTTTGCTTGAAGTAGATGGTACATTCTCGTCCCACAAGTTGATCTGTCTGTTCAGAATGATTTACTTGTTGCAGTTGATAAGCTTTCTTATAGAGAAACCACACAGCGAGAACAAAGAAAAGACCCACCAGAATTCCGATGACATAACTTTGAATTTCAGTGTTTCCCGCTAAATACATGTACCAGCCGAATCCGATTCCAAAATGAGTTAGTCCTTTAAAAGAAACTACGCTACTGATGTCAGCATCTACGTCTACATCTGCATCTATGTCTCCGAAAAAGATGGATAGAACGAATTGGATTACAAATATTCCTGTTGTCACAAGGGCAATAATAAGGAAAATGGTACTACTCATAATTGTGAGGTATTAGTGAATCATGATTATTTTGTTCTCCAAATATACAGGTTTATGCGAATTATACAAAGATAAATGAGATAAAATGACTACTTTTGCGCGCGAAAACCCTAAAAAAGAGGAATTAGCGTGCAAAGGTATTTTATTTATTTGGCTTACGACGGAACCAACTATCACGGTTGGCAGATTCAACCGAATGGGATTAGTGTGCAGGAATGTCTGATGAAGGCATTGTCTACCTTTCTGCGTCGCGAAATTGAAGTAATAGGAGCAGGCCGGACGGATGCGGGAGTGCATGCCTCTCTGATGGTTGCTCATTTTGATTCCGATGAACTGTTGGATACTACTTCTGTAACTGATAAATTAAATCGTCTGCTACCTCCCGATATTTCCATTTATCGTGTTTGCCGGGTTCGGCCGGATACCCATGCCCGTTTTGATGCGACTGCGCGAACTTATAAATATTATGTGACGACATCGAAATATCCTTTTAACAGGCAATATCGCTGGCGTCTTTATAACCAGTTGAATTATGAACGCATGAACGAAGCAGCGCGTATCCTTTTCGAGTACAACGATTTTACGAGTTTCAGTAAACTTCATACGGATGTAAAGACCAATATTTGTCATATTACTCATGCAGAATGGACGCAGGAAGAAGATGCTACCTGGGTGTTTACCATTCGTGCCGACCGTTTCTTGCGGAATATGGTGCGAGCCATTGTAGGCACGCTCATTGAAGTGGGACGCGGGAAACTGACTGTTGAAGGTTTCCGGCGGATTATAGAACAGCAGGACCGTTGTAAAGCCGGGACATCTGCTCCGGGGCAAGCCCTGTTTCTGGTCAACGTGGAATACCCGGAAAGTATATTTGAATGTGATGACCAGCAATCATCCATAACCGGCGAACCGTCTGTCGCTGATAACTTATAATTGGTAATTAGTAAATAATAAATATTCTCATGTGGTTATTATTAGCATTCCTCTCGGCTACTTTGCTGGGCTTTTATGATGTATTCAAGAAGAAATCGTTGAAAGATAATGCAGTACTTCCTGTTTTGTTTCTAAATACATTCTTTTCCAGTCTCATCTTTCTACCGTTTATCCTGATATCCGTTTATCAACCGGACTTGTTGGGAGGAACAATATTCAATGTTCCCGTTGCTGGTTGGGAACAGCATAAATATATTATCATCAAGTCGTTCATCGTATTGTCTTCGTGGATATTCGGATATTTCGGAATGAAACATTTGCCCATAACCATTGTAGGACCTATCAATGCCACCCGTCCGGTGATGGTGCTCGTGGGAGCTATGCTGGTATTCGGTGAACGATTGAATCTCTATCAATGGATTGGTGTGATGCTGGCCATTGCCTCTTTCTTTATGTTGAGCCGTTCGGGAAAGAAAGAAGGAATTGATTTTAAGCATAACAAATGGATCTTTTTTATTGTACTGGCTGCCATTACAGGTGCTATCAGCGGATTGTATGACAAGTATCTGATGAAGTCTCTGAATCCGATGCTGGTACAATCCTGGTATAATGTTTATCAGGTGTTTATTATGTGTCCTATTCTGTTATTGCTTTGGTGGCCTAAAAGAAAGTCTACCACCCCGTTTCGCTGGGACTGGACGATTATCCTGATCTCCATTTTCCTTTCTGCTGCCGATTTTGTTTACTTTTACGCATTAAGTTACGACGATTCGATGATTTCTATTGTTTCGATGGTTCGTCGGGGAAGTGTGGTTGTTTCTTTCACTTTCGGTGCGCTTTTCTTCCGTGAAAAGAATTTAAAAAGCAAAGCGATTGACCTTATACTGGTGTTAATCGGAATGATATTCTTATATTTGGGGTCTAAAAGTTAAAAAAGGGTCTTTTTGCTCGCTCTATCCCTCATATAGCTTATTATTTCTCTTTTTGTTGTGTTAAAAAGGCAGATGTTACGGAGTTTTTTTCCTAAAGATTTCTATCTTTGTTTTACGAATGATTTACGAAAAAATAAAAAAGGTATGGCAACTGTATCATGGGTAGTATTTAAGCATCATAAAAAATCGGACGGTACATATAATCCCAAAATTCGAATATCACATAACCGAACATCATCGTATATATCAACCCCTATATATACGGATATGGTTAGGTTTAAGAAAAAATCGGCTTCAGGTACTATTACTTTAGAAAAAATAAAAGAAGAGCTTGATGATATAGTGAAGGAGTATCGCCATATTATAAATGAGAATCAAGAGGTTGTTCAGGAATGCGAGACGTCTAAGGATATTGTTTTAATGATTGAAAGACGGAAGAAGCGTAAGGATATAGATTTCATAGAATTTGCTAGACAGCATATCCAGATGACTCCCAATACGGGAACTAGAACAGTTAAGACTACCGGAATAAATGCGCTTTGTCATTTTCTTAAATATAAAAATGGTAATGATAAACTCTCAATAAAAGATTTAACATCTAAATTATTAAGAGAATACGAAGGATGGTTGCGAAAAGAAAGATTAATCACTGTCAGACAAAACAGGACAGCAAAACAAGAGTATAGGACAATTAGAAAACCGGCTTTAAATGATACCGGTGTGCATTCTTATATGGGTGTGATCCAGTCTGTATTTAATGCGGCCTTACTACATTTTAATGACTACGAAAAGGGAGATATTATAATAACTAATGACCCGTTTAAAGTATATACTATCCCGCCAGTCCTGGAAGCTAAGAAAAGGGCTGTAGATGTTGATATAATCAGGAAAATCTATAATTATTCTCCAATAAATAAACGAAAAAGAACTACTACTTTTACCCGTGATATTTATATTTTGTCTTTCCTGTTGGCAGGGATGAATGCGATTGATATGCTTGATTGTCAAATGGTGAACGGTCGAATAGAGTATGAACGCCAAAAGACAAAAGATCGGAGAAAGGATAAGGCTTTTATATCTGTATGCATTCACCCTTTGGCACTCCCCATCATTGAAAAATATCGTGATCCATCTGGAAAGTGTCTATTTGATTTCTATAAAAGATATAGTAATATACGTAATCTGACGAAAGGAATACATCGGGGTATGAGGTCTTTGTGTGAGGAGATTGGGATAGATTATGTTCAATTCTATTCTGCTCGCCATTCTTTCGCCACTATTGCCCGTAATGAATGCGATATAAGTAAAGATGATATATCGCTATGTTTGAACCATTCAGCTGGTAAGACAATAACAGACACTTATATTAAACGAGATTTTTCAAGAATAGACAAAGTGATAAATAAAGTGGCTGACTATGTATTGGGGTGATAAAAAAGCCCGCTTTTAAGACGGGCTAATTGTTGTTATTACATATTCTTTTTTACTAGATCAATATATCCAGGGAAATCTCCGGGATTATTATATAGCTTTTTGGGATCATTTGTCATCTGAATTACTTCCCAGCTTGGCGATATATATATAAGAAATTCGTCCAAAATAACAGCTCCTAATTTATTCTTTCCTCTAAATTTATAATTGTATAAATAGGCTACATCTTCATTGACTTTATCGCCCATCGCATTTTGAATAGAATCTATGCCAATAAGTATTATACTATCTTTAGTTATTGAAGAAGAATAATCTAATCCATAATTGGATGCCCCTTTATTGTTTTCAATGCTTTTTTGGAAGTATTCTTTTCGATAGTTGATATTATCAATATACTTTATAGTATCAATGGCTTCCGCAGAAACAAACTCATAGCTAGACCAATCATTCATTTCTGTTTTCAGTTTGGCTTCTACTACTTCTCTTACTTTTTTCTCGTTTTGATTACCTGATCCCCCACATGAACAAAGTGCAGTGATTGCACATACTAATAAAATGATTTTTTTCATAGTTATTCTTTGTTTTCGTATATATCTATAATTTTAAAATAATCGTCTGTATATTGATATAGATCATCAAGACTTTCAATAATATGTTTTATGTCTTTTTTATTTTCATCTATTGTTGCAACATATTTAGTTGCTGTATTAAAATACATGCGGCATATTGGTTTACGATTGTTGTCATCTAGTAGTACACTAAAATATGTTTGAGCATCTCTATAGACTATTCGTGAAATATCAACTTTTTGTCGGCATATTGCCTTAATGATGCGATAAGCATCTAGTTCTTCTTCAGTAGTAACGATTTTCGAGTCGGATAAAACAGTTTCTTCTGTTTTTATTTCCGAGGGTTCATTTGAAACTTTGTTAGTTTCTGCTTCTTTGTTGTCATTTACTGTTAATGCCCCTTTTAAACGCTCATTAATAATGTCATTAACATGCGATGTTATAGCTCGTTTTACCAAGGGTGTGAATTGGTCTATTATGTTTTGAAGCATTCTGCCATCGTAAACTTTTGTAGCAAACATTTTAACGAAATCAGAACTAGGTGAGGAAAACTCATTTTGTATGATGGTTTTTAATTCACCCATGTACTTTAACTCACTAGCAGAATTTAGAATACTGTTTACGTCAAAATATGATTTATGGAATTTTTTTAGTTCCTCGATTTGGTTATCTCTAATATCTGTAATATCTACTTCTAAGAATGGTTTCTCATCCATTTTATTAGGTTCTTTCAAATCCGTGTAGAATCTGTAAATGATTCCATTCGTTAGTAGTCCGAATTTTGCTTTAGAAACATTGAAATAACGTATTAGTTGATTATCATGAAGGTTAAGATCTTGTTTCCAGTGCTTACATTCAATTAATAAGATTGGCTCATCGTCTTTCATGATAGCATAGTCTATTTTCTCTCCTTTTTTCATACCAATGTCACAGGTCATTTCAGGGAGTACTTCCAAAGGATTGAATACATCATAGCCTAATGCGTTGATAAAAGGCATAATAAAGGCATTTTTAGTTGCTTCCTCTGTTTGAATATTGTCTTTCAATTTTGAAACTCGCTCAGCGAGTTGTTTAATAGCATCTTTAAAGTCCATAGTATTAATTGCTTATGATTTAAAAGTTTATTTCTTCTAAGTTGTTTAAAATGCAGTTGATGTTTTTTGTAAAATATTAAAAATCCGACATACGTCTTTTAAATTAATGGTAAAATTCGAATATTCAGGTGATGGATTCAATGAATGACACGTAATATCTCCTGTTTCGATATTGTGATCTATTATCTCTTTGCATAATATTGTGTCATTTAATACTATAATCCAGAATGGATACTGATTATAGTGTAAACTAGTTGTCCAGTGTACTTTGTCAAGTTCTCTAGCTAATACTAAATCCCCATGAGAAAAGCTTCTTTTGCTATCATCGTCCATGCTATCTCCTTTAATTTCAAAAGCCATATAATTTCCATGACCTATCTTATCCACAATAAATTCTACTTCATCCCATGAATCACGCTCTTGTTGGATAGGTTCACATGTTTCACTTATATATCTAGCATAAGCATTAAAAGGAACAAGTGGAACCCGCATGCGATATTTACTACTACTTAACTCAAAATATTTAATACCAGAACTTGTTTCGAGATATACATCACTTCCTCTAGTTTTTATAGTTAAAGCCTCATGTTTAGCATTATCTTCTATTTGTTTTAGCATTTCGCCCTCACCAGTAATTAGCCAGTTATAATTGAATACATTATTATAAGAGTCATTAAAACGCTCCAAGAAACTTTTAGTGAGATATTTCTCATCTCCATTAAAAGCACGTGAAATATTCGTTTTACTAATTCCCATCTTATTAGCTACGTCCTGCTGAGTATGGGCTTCTCCATTACTTCTTAAATACTCAAAAGCTTTTTTTATTATTTCTTTTTTCATTTATACCAACGAATGTTAGTGTTAAATAACGTTTAAATACTGACAAAAGTTTGTATAATGCTTGCGGTACTAATTTAAGTTAGTATCTTTGCAACATCAATCAATCAATCAACGCAAAGTAACGAAGATTGAGTGAGAAAAGCAAATTTTTTACATAACTAAAAATAGGTAAGACGATGAACGCATTTACATTTTTAACAGAAAACGGAAGATTCAATAACAGTGAGATAATGAAACACGCTCATGTTTTGAAAGCGTATCGTCGTATCTCTTTTAGTGAGGCCTTGAAACAAGCTTGGTTCTTGGCAAAGAGACAGCAGAGAGAATACAGAGAGATTGAAGAGGAAAAGAAATCTTTCAAGCCGGTATTCAATGCAAGCAAGGGAAATGTATTGAAGGCGTTCTTTGCCGGAAATCATGCTGATTATGTAAATCGTGATAGTTCTTGGAAATAAAATATAACCCGTAAAAAGGTAGTCTGATAATCCGACATAAAGCACCTACGACAATCAGCGCTGTGAGTAAGGGAAACCAGTCGGACGGGGAATAAAAGCTTGCGTAGACGTAGAGAATATTCTACGCAAGTACAATTGGTTAGTTCTTTGACAAGTCTGTGAAGCGTAAATACAGCTAAAAATATAACCTGTATTTATGAACGTGCAACGAAGCACTAAAAATAGGAGACACCGTTTTACGGTGGGCATGCTACGATTGGGTAGAAAGCTTTATGAATATTATATAGTCCGAAAAATCGTCTTTATCAGTAAGAAAACGGGGTTAGGCGTCCGTACGCTGATTAAATATATCCCTACTGACAGCTTAAAACTGGCATCCGGTAGTGAGAATCGGGTAGGGCACGTTTCTATAGTGTTTTATGGTGTATGTGATGTACGGTCTGTGAAGATAGTACATCTTTTTGGTATTAGTAGTAAATGACAAGTCCCGTACCTAACATGGTGCGGGCAAACGGGCGGTTGTGTTTCGTGGCTGAAACTGCGGTGAGGTGCACCAATAATCCGTGAGGCTGGTTCGACTCCAGCACTGTCCACAATAATAATCAAATAATTAATCTTATGACAAAAGGAATTAAAACAATAACAGGAGATTGGGTAAATTCTATCTCTAAATTGAAATTAGGAGAAGTAGTTAGAATACCTGATGAAAGCTATGATTGTGTTATGAGTTCGGCTCGTTATCGGTTAAAAAGAAAATATAAGGTACTGATAGAAAGAGAGGGTGAAAAGGAAGTCATTAAAGGATTTAAGTACTTTAAAATAAAAAGGACTGCATAATGGAACCTTTATCGCAATGTGAGTACCAAGTAGCTTATGAAGTAGCCAAAGGGCAAACCCCTGATGAAATAGCCGATTTTCTTAAAAAGTCGGTTTGGACGATAAAAGCGCAAATACGGGACATTCATAAGAAACTAGGCATTAATAACAATGTCGAGCTTACTTTATATATGCTATGTGATAGGGCAAAAAGAAATTTCGATTTGAAAAAAATACGAAAGCATGGAATTGAAATTTTCTTTTCTGTGTGGTTCTTAATATTGGCTATAACTCCTAATTTCCAAATGGATATGAGAAGGTTAAGAATGCGTTCCAGTGCTCGAATATCGGCAAGGGCGATTAGACCTAAAAGAGACAGTGATTTGATGTTCGCTGCCTAATATTAACTATAAAAATATGTTCTATGAAAACAATTCATAAAATACAGAATGTAATTGCGGTCATTGCTTTAGGAATGTCTATGCATTTAGCAACGCAATTGGAAATAACTACCAAAGAGACTATATCAGCCGCTATAATGGTAGTTCTCACTATAGTAATGTTACTAGAAAGAAGCTCTAAGGAAATTCATCAAAAAGAATAGGAGGGTATATGGATGATCCCATTATTAGCCAAGCTATACAAATAGGCATTAAATTTGGCATTGAAGCATATAAGAATGAAAGAAATGCAAATCTCAAAAATAAAAAAATTCTTATATGTAAATCCGATGCGGAAGACCGTTTCGGAAGCGGAGTTCTTAGAAATTTAGAGAAAAGGAAACTTATATATCCTTATCAATTTGGTATTGAGGAAGTAGTGGATGAAGAAGGAGAACCAATCAAAAAAGCAAAAGGATATATTTATTATAAACTATCCGATCTAATAGAGGCGATAGAAAAAGGCAATATTCTAAAATGCCTTCAAAAGCATAAATAACCATTCATTTATTAATTAACCCAATGCCGACACCCCAGGATGTCGTAGAGTGCAAGCCTCTGTATTTGAGTTATACATGTTCTATATCCTAGTGTCCGTTGGTTCGGTATCTAGGAACTAAATTTTGATGCAATAAACTTTTCGGGAAGCGTCGGTTCGTGAGGATAGGCGCTTTATTTATTTTGATTAACCACTTTAATAATATATAGTTATGAGTCTTATTAAGAAAAGTAATGAATTAGTGATTCCGTCAACCATTAAGATGATGATTTACGGACAGGCAGGTATGAGAAAGACTACAACTGCTTTGAGCGCTCCGAAACCGTTATTACTAGATTTTGATAATGGTGTAAAACGTGTAAATATGTCCCATTTAAATGGAGTGGATATTGTACAGATAACATCTTGGAATGATGTTCAACAGGTATTGCAAGAGGATTTATCAGTTTATCAGACCATAGTAGTAGATACTATTGGAAAAATGATGGATTATATTATCTCCTATAAATGTGGAACTCGTCAGCCGCAGATAAGAGACTGGGGTGGTATCAATCAAGAGTTCAGCGGATTTGTTCGGAACCTTTCTAACTTGAACAAAAATATAATCTTTGTCGCTCACCGTGACACAAGAAAAGAGGGTGACGATACAGTATTCATTCCTGCATTGCGGGAGAAATCATATAACTCTATTGTTACTGAATTGGATTTACTGGGTTATATGGAAGCTAAGAATGAAAACGGAAAAGTAAAATGTACAATAACCTTTGACCCTACTAACCGTAATGACGGTAAGAATACCTGCAATCTTCCATCAGTGATGGAAGTTCCTACCAATTTGGATGCTAACGGAAATCCTACAGCAAAGAATGATTTTATCACTACGCAAGTAATTAACCCTTATCTTTCTATGTTAGCTCAAAAGAAAGCAGAGAGCGATAAATATAATAAGGTGATAGAAGAGATCAAAGAAAGCATCGAGTTCATTACTGACGCAAATTCTGCCAATAATTTTGCTTCTCATATTAATGAGTTTGACCACATTGGTAGCTCTTTGATGATGGCTCGTAATCTCTTTGCTGCAAAGGTTAAATCATTGGGGCTTACTTACAATAGCGAAACTAAAACGTATAGTGATGCAGCAGCCTAAGTATCGCTTCTATGCAACTATCCTTGATGCTTTTTGGGGGTATTTGAATAGTGATATTGTTTGGGAAAAGTACTGGGGATGGAGTGAAAATCCTCCCCATACCCCTGAAGAATTTCACGAGTTGCAGTTTCAAGAACTGATAGATCGGATCAACCGCAAGCCGTTCGATAGTGAAGCAGCAGACAAAGGCACTTGCTTTAATGAATTGGTAGATGCTTTGGTTGAAAATCGATTTACAAGAGAAATGTGGGTAGCGGAACATGATGATAATTACTTGGTTCGTTACAAAGAACAAACATTCTCTTTTCCTATTTCTCTTTGCCGTGAGTTTGCTGATTATTTCAAAGGTGCATTAACACAGCAGAGGGTAGAAGCAATCCTACCGACCGCATACGGTAATGTTTTGGTTTATGGTCTAATTGATGAACTGATGCCTACCAGTGTTCATGACATCAAGACAACCGGCAGTTACACTGTAGGGAAATTCAAAGACCATCACCAGCATTTAGTTTATCCGTATGCTCTTATGCAGAACGGGTCAGATGTGCGAACGTTTGAGTACAACATCGTAGAGTTTAACAAGGGCGGTTATGTGGTAGATACCTATACGGAAACATACGTTTTCAACCCGGAACGTGACATACCTATTCTTACTAATCATTGTGAGGAGTTTATCCGGTTCTTGGAAGAAAACAGAAGTTTAATCACTGATAAAAAAATATTTGGAGGAGAAAATTAATGGCAAATCAAATAACTGGAAGAATTATTGAAATTGGACAAACCATTCAAATTCCATCCAAAAATGGTGGATCTCCATTTACCAAACGGGAATTTATTTTAGATGCTACCACCTACGACCCTTATACGGGTGAGCGTAGTGAGTATGAAAACATTCTTCCTTTAGAGTTCTCGGGTGATAAATGTGCAGAACTTGACCGTTTTAGTCATGGAGAGGTCGTTACTGTATCATTCATTTTACAGGGACGTTCATGGACGAACCTGAATGGAGAACTTAAACGTATGGTATCTATTCGATGCTACAAAATAGAAGGACGTAGCGGTGTATCACAATCCCCACAGAGTACACCAGTGCAACAATCAGCACCGCAGCAGACTTATCATCAACCCCAGGATTTTCCGCCTCCGGTTGATGATAATGGTAATGCAAAGGACGATTTGCCTTTTTAGTGTATGCTATTCAATCTTAAAAACGAATATGACATACCGAAGTTTAAAGAATATGTGAATAGACTGTTTAAAGAGCGTGCGGTAGTCGAGGTGAAGAAGAAGCTACCTAATCGCACGCTCGCTCAAAACTCTTATTTACATCTTCTTTTAGGGTACTTTGGTAGTGAATACGGTTGCAGCCTTGACGAAGCTAAAGTAGACTTCTATAAAAGGACTTGTAACCGTGATCTGTTTGAACGAAAGACGATTAATAAGGCTGGTAAAGAAGTAACCTATTTGCGCAGTTCAGCCGAACTGACAACAGGTGAAATGACTTTATCTATTGATCGTTTTCGTAATTGGAGCATTGCACAGGCTGGTATTTATCTTCCGGCTGCTAATGAGCATCAAATGCTGATTTATGCACAACAAGAGGTTGAGAAATATAAGGAGTTTATTTAATTCCAAATAACAGCTATTTGGAAGTTTTGAAATAAAAATAGAGCAAATATGAGTAAACAGTCAGAAAACAGAGAAAAGCAAGGCTTTCAGAAGAAATGTCCATGCTGTAGCAATTGTCTTCACTTTACAAGTGAAATAGTGAAAGAACCTTGTATTGTTCCCGGAAGTTATTGGGAGCGTGAGAAGAATCTTCGTTGTGGTATTGGTGGTTTCAAAATTGGAAAATCAAACTGGTGCCAGGAACATAAGTTTGGTGAGAATAATGCGAAAAACTAAAGTAATCCATGTCTACCTGATCTTCGAAAAGCGGAACTATTACTTCAGTTAGGTAACGGGTATCTTCCGGCATTTATCCGAAGACCAGATCGGCATTAAACAAAGCACATTATCTCACAATACGGAGAACACTATCGTAACCGGTAGAGCTATAATCCGCAAGAGTGAGCTGTTGAGATAGCTTTGTTAACCTTTTTACCCCAGCCTGCCAGTCTGTGAAGATTGGTGGGCAACATGGAGAGGTGGCGGAATTGGAAACGCCTAGTTATGTAAGGTTGATCGCCAGACATTCCGTTTAATACGGTGCGGCTCTTGAAGTATCATTCCCGGTTCGAATCCGGGCTTTTCCACATGAAAATAACAATAACCAAACAAGACAAGACTACCAGACAATAGTCCGGTGCTTGAAAACGTCAGAAATCCTCATAAGAGGGTACAATTTGAGAGATGAAGATATGATTCGTAAAACTAGAAAGAAACTTCAAAGAAATTATGAGAACCGTAGAAATAATGACAGAGGTTGAAGTAGACCTCGACGATTACGTTGATGAAATTCTTGAAGAGTGCGAAGACGAGGATTTGATTGATGAAATTGAGAAGAGAGGACATAGAGTTTATAGAAAAGAGCAGCGTATAATCCCTTTTCCAAATAATTCTATAGAGTTTAAATCTCCAGAAGATTTAAGAAGATTCTTGTGTGATATAGCAGGTGTAGGATATTATACGAGTAACGAAACGCTTCTCAATGAGATAAAATCAAAATTGTCATGACATTCGAAGAAATGAAAGCCCAGTATTGCGGAAAGAGCATCCGCAAGAAGCCAAGCCACGAAGAAGACGATTTGCAGACAAGGGCAGTAGCTTGGTTTGATAGCCACTACCATGTGTATAAAAAGCTATTGTTTCATCCGAGTAATGGAGGCAAGCGTAATGCCATAGAGGCAGCCAAATTTAAAAGAATGGGTGTCAGGCCTGGCGTTGCTGACTTAATGCTTATTATCCCTAACAGGTTTTATCCTTATATGTGTATAGAGCTTAAAAGTAAGAAAGGGAAGCAATCAGAACATCAGAAAGACTTTCAGAGGATAGTTGAGCTAGCTGGCGCAAAGTATGTTATCTGCCGGTCTTTGGAAGAGTTTATAGCTGTAGTAACTGATTATTTGAAATGAAACTGTAATATGAAATCAATTAAAGAAGTAATCAAGGAGATAGAACACATCCCGAAGTGCCCCAGAAGTGGAGAAGTTAACCTTTACTACCTAATAATGTTACATAAATCAGACTAGGATGGGACAAGAAATAAAAAGGAAGTCTTTTGTTTTTAATATAGAATGGCAGGAAGTGTTGATGGATTATCCACCGGAGGTCAGACTTGAAGTGTACGATGCAATTATAGAATATGTTGCATCGGGGACACTGTCGGAGCTGAAACCGTTGGCTAAAATGGCATTTTCTTTTATTAAAAAACAAATAGACTACAACAATGATAAATACGATGATATTGTTACAAAAAGAAGCGAAGCTGGGAAAAAAGGTATGGCTAGTCGCTATCAAAAGGTAACAAACGTAACAAGTGATAACAAAAATAACAAATGCTATCAAAAGGTAACAAACGTAACTATATATGATAATGATAATGTAAATGATAATGATATTAATAAAGAATCTACTAACGTAGATAAGAAAGAAAGTCCTCCTAAATCCGATTATGAACGATTTAATGAATGGATCAAAGAACATACTCCTAATGTTCTTAAACTCCAAAGACAAATAACGGAAGAGGAATTTCTGAAACTAAAAAAGAAGTATTCATACGATCAGATAGTTGATATACTGCAAAGCATGGATAATTACAAGGATGCTCCGAAGAAGTATACCAGCGTATATCTGACGTTTTTAAAATGGGCTAAGAAAGAATATGGAAGTTAACGTGCAATTACGTGACGAAGATGCCGAAAAGCTAGTGTTAGGCACTATAATGACAAACCGTGATGCTCTTGAAGAAGTGAGGGAGATGTTGAGCAAAGAATGTTTCTATAACTCCTTTCATCAGGAAATCTATAAAGCAATTATTCAGGTCGCATCTTCTGGTGACAGACCGGATATGGTTACGGTAAAGAATAAGATGGTCGCTAACGGAATTAAGTTTGAGCCATATCAGTTTGTAAGCATAGCTTCTAACCAAACGTTCGATTTGGGACAGTATGCCGCTCGTCTCCATGATCTTGCCATCAGGCGGAAATTTTATGAGATCGGGCAATATCTTGTTTCAAACTCATATACTGAAGCGGAGGATATATTAGACGTAACAAATGCCGTCTCCGATCAGCTATCCTCATTATTCAAGTCAAGCAGCAGTGTTATCTCAACGATAAACGAAGGTCTTGAAAGTGTGTATCACATGATAAACGAGAACTTGAAAGGAGGCAAACCTTTAACCGGTACTCCTACGGGATTTGAGAAGATAGACAATAAATCCGGAGGGCTTCAAAAATCGGACTTGATAATCATTGCCGGTGAGACTAGTCAGGGAAAAACATCATTAGCGGTATCTATTATGCGAAATGCGGCATCTTTAGGTGCTAAGGTAGCCATGTATTCGATGGAGATGAAAAAAGAGCAAATAACGGCTCGTATTCTTTCCATGGAAAGCGGAGTGCCGGCAAATGAAATCATGTATTCCCGTTTGACAGAATCCCAGTTGCAATCTGTAGACATGGGAATCGGTAAGATATCTGGAAAGGGTATTTATTTTGATGATCGTAGTACCTCCAATATTGACACTATTCTTTCATCTATCCGGTATATGAAACTGAAATTCGGAATAGATGGTGCTATTGTTGACTACCTGCAGATTCTCAACGTAAACATGAAAGGAGCCAACAAGGAGCAGCAAATGGGAGATGTAGCAAGGCGCTTGAAGAACCTTGCCAAGGAGCTAGACATTTGGATTATCGCTTTGTCGCAATTGAACAGGGACAACATGAATCCGGTTCCGTCTTTAGCAAGGTTGCGGGATAGCGGGCAGATAGCTGAAGCTGCAGATGTAGTTATGTTGGTCTATCGTCCGGAAGTGAAAGGTAAATCATATCCGGGAGATTTTTCCCACGTAGATACAAGAGGTACTGCAATGATAGATATTGCGAAAGGTCGAAACATTGGTTTGCTGAAATTTATTTGCGGCTTCAATGCTTGTACTACATGTTTTTACGAGTTGGATAATATACCCATTTCAAGTGGAATGATAAGCGATGAAGAGGATGGACCGGCTTTTTAATATAATCAAACAATGAGAATACTCCTAAACCTCCTCCTTCTCCTAGGAGTGAACCTCTTATTTTACCTGTTAGTCTACCGGTTGGCGGACTACTTTATGGATAATATTAATTAACCCTTGCAAGTTCTTGAAGAATTATCAAGGATTTGCGTAAAACTTAATAAAGTAATGAAGAAGATTGTAAAATGCGAAGTCGAACTTCCTGCCGGAGTTGAAAACGATGGAATGTTAGAAGAATTATTATCCACTAAAATCGAAGATGCTTTCGCTGAATCGTATGGTGTGGATGGAAATGACATTATTGCGTATAATTTCGAAGTGATAAATGAATAACAAAATAGAAAGGAACGTTATGGAAAATGAAGAATATCTCTGTATTAATTGTGCTAAAAAGATAGAATGTTATGGACCTGACATCAAATTAGAAGAACCTGATTTATGTATTCCTATAAGCTGTATAGATTATCAAGATATAGAAGAAAAATTTAATTCATAACAATAGAGAAATGAGCCAATACAGTGAATATCATTACTCCTTTACCTCTACAGTCACCCATCTGGGAGATAAGCGGGGATATGAGGTTTAGAAAGTAAAATTTAACCAAAGAAGAAATGAGCGAATTATATATACCAATAGAACGCCCGGAGAGAAATTTGGTAAATGGAAGGTTCTTGAAAGGGCATACTTCTTATAACAAAGGTAAGAAGATGAAATTCCATTCAATATGGAGTAAACGCAGGTGCTTAAGAAATTTAGAGAAAGGACGTAATACACCCCATAAGACCGGTGGAGGCATGAATAAGAAGGCAGTTGTTGTGATTAAAGATGGCAAGTTAGTTGGTAGGTATGGTTCGGTAACACTTGCCGGAGAAAAGCTGAACATTACTCCTTCTCAAATAAGTGCTGTTTGCCTTAAAAAGAAAAGATATAAAACTGCTAGAGGGTATAATGTGTATTTTGAAAATGATAATGAATGGCTTGATTTGATAAATATATGAAAGAGTACATATTGAGTGAAATACGTGACACTTTATTTGGTAAAATTCCTAATGAGGAAATTTCTACGGTGATTGATTCCATATCTTTTTGCTTAAGGAATTATGATATAACAGAAAAGGAAACATCGGTTGTGGTCTATGATAACTCCGATTCGCAGATTATTAGTAAATTCTTCATTGCTAAAGCTGTGGAAGGATTGTGCCAAAGTTCATTAGACTATTATCGTGTTATTTTAAGAGCGTTTATCTTGCAGGTAGGGAAACATATCAAGGAAATCGTCACCGATGATGTCCGTGTCTATTTAGCCTATAAGAAGATTAATAAATGTAGCGATAATACTCTGAATAATATTCGAAGGACTTTAAGCAGCTTCTTTACCTGGTGTACCGAAGAAGGTATTATCGACAAGAATCCAATGCTTCGAATCAAGGGCGTAAGACAAGTGAAGAAATTAAAGAAGCCTTTGAGTGAGGATGATATGGAGAATCTTAGGGCAATGACAAAAAATAAAAGAAACAGAGCTATAATAGAGTTCCTTTTTTCCACCGGTTGCCGTGTTTCTGAAATGACAAATGTCAATCGGTGTGATATTGATTGGGTGAACGGTCAAGTAGATGTATTGGGGAAGGGCAGAAAATACCGCACTGTATATTTGTCCGCCCGATGTAAGATAGCTCTACAGGAATATATTAATTCACGGACAGATACCTTGGAAGCTTTGTTCTTGTCGGATTATGAGGGTATGTGCTCTCAAATAAAAGAAACGAAACAGCTTTCTCGCATATCAAAGGGAGCTGTTGAAATCATGTTGCGGAATCTTGGGAAAAAGGCAGGAATACCTAATGTTCATCCTCATAGGTTTAGGAGGACAGCAGCTACTACCGCTTTGAAACGAGGAATGCCTATTGAACAAGTACAAAAGATGTTAGGTCATGAAAGCATTCAAACAACTACTATTTATGCACAATCAACTAATGATGAAGTTAAATTAGCCCATGAAAAATATATTATCTGACATAAACGAAATGTTGAGTATAACAGATAGTTATCAGGCACCGGAACGGATAATGAATCTTTTATTTGGAGATAAAAAAGAAAGAATCAAGGTATTCAAAGACTTTTTGGATTATTTCAAATGTGATGTCAGTTATGATTGGTTTCATGAATACTTTGAAGATGAACATGCCGACCGAAAGAATAACAAGCAGGATTTTACGCCTAAATGTCTTTCAGCTTTGGTTTCTAAACTATTAGGTTCTGATACGGGAGTAACCTATGAACCAACAGCCGGAACAGGTGGAATGCTTATTTCAAATTGGTACAATCACCGGAATAGTATTAGTTTCTTGGACTACAAACCTAACGATCATTTGATAGTATGTGGTGAGTTGTCAGACAAAACAATACCTTTCCTTCTTTTCAATTTATCTATAAGGGGAATATCCGGTGTCGTATTTCATGGTGATACATTGAGAAATGAATACAGGGCTGTGTATGTATTGACTAATGAGTTTAATTCTCCTTGTGATTTTTCAACAGTAACAAGGTGGAAATAGCTATTCAAGTAACAGCAATACCTTGTTTATTATCAGTAGAAATAAAATATTAGAGGAACTTAAAAACGAAAAATAAGTTATGTATGTAGCAAGAGATAAAGATGGGACATTATGTGTGTTTTTTAGCAAACCTGTAAAGGGATATTTTGTTAAAAGCTGGAAATCTGTTAGTTTATATTTACGTGATTATTTTGAATTAGACTCTTCTTTATTTCCCGAAGTAAGCTGGGAAGATGAAGAGCCGACAGAAGTGGAATTAGTAAAGAAGTTATGAATAAGATATTACTTGCTAACTGTGGAACATTAGAACCTTCTACACTTTCCACTTTAAAGGATAAATGTACCGAATTGGGGTATGAATTAGTTGAGGAAGAAAAACTCAAAGTTGAACTTCCCAAAGAGAAAGTTTACACTATTATGCAGCCACCACCGCCTTTGCCGGATATAACAATGTTGGACAGTCCAATAAGTAGTTGGGGAAAAGTTCGTGCTTGCCATGAGGGTGATAGTATTCACTACAATAAATGTATTAGCAAACGTAGAAAAAAGAACAAGAATAAGAAAACGCATAGAAGGAGGAAATAACCATGAAATCAAAATTAGTGTTATCAGTCGAACAAATGAAATATTTGCGGGAACTGGGATTAAATACAAGTGATGCAAGTATGTGTTATTGCTGTTTTAATGGCAATATAGAGGAAGAATGGGAGCTTGAAATATATGAAGATGTAATTAATCAAAAAAGAGATAGTACTTTTTGGGAAATAGTCCCTACTTACACCTTGCAGGATATTCTCTACAAACTGCCACATTATTTAAACCCTGTGCCGTCTGAACAAATTCTATTTGCATGGATGATTGAAAGAGATACTATATCATATCGTAATGTAGATAATATTTACGAATGTATCAAACAGTTTACTAACACCTGTTTAATTGATGCAGCCTATGAAATGCTTTGTTGGTGCATCGAAAAAGGATATGTTGAAGAACTTAAAAACAAATAACTATGGGATTTACAACAGCAGCGTTTATACGCAAAAATACACCGGAGCTTCGGAAGAAGTTGGAGGAATTTGGATATAAATGTTCTTCATTAAGATGTGATAGGTCTTGCCTGTATACAGCTTCCTATCTTAATGTTTACCATTCTGTACACCCTGAATGGCTTGACAATAAAGACATTTGTAAAACTAATGATATAGACTGTGGAGATAACGAGGATTTTTTCCTTGCCATAGCAGCATTGAGGGATGATACAAATGAAAATCAATGGTTTACAAATGGGAAAGAATGGGCTTACCATCCTAGAACTAATTATTGTGCTCCGTGTGTAACAATATATAAGACATTAATTTTTGACCATATACCCGAAGATACCAATATGGAAAATTATCACAAGGCTACCGTAGAAGAGCTAATCGAACACTTTAGAGGAAAGGAGAAATAAAATGAATCGTGAAATAAAATTCAGAGGCAAAAGCATATACGATGAAGAATGGCTGTATGGCTCTCTCGTTAAGATCGAAAAGGATAGATACGCCGTCATTCCGCCCTTAAATGATATCGAAATAGGGAAAAGCATCGGTATGTATGAGGTTTGTCTTGAAACCGTAGGCCAGTTCACCGGACTATTTGATAAGAATGGAAAAGAAATATACGAAGGAGATATTGTTGAACGAATAGTTACAAATGGGTATGATTATTTTGGATTCATTGGCGAAGTAAGTTTTAATAATGGAAAATTTGGGATAAAACATAAAACTTATAGAGGAGGGGTTGTAGATGACTTTTCTTATTCTGAAGAATGGAATGATGGTCATGCCCACGGAACTATTTTGTATAAATATGAATGGAAAGGTAATATCTACGATAACCCAGAATTAATCGAGGAGGAATAATGAAGAAGATAATGTTTAAATAAAGAATTTATGCAATACATATTGACAGAACAAGAATATAGAGCTTTAGTGCCTTATAGTGAGGTGAAGAAACTCAAAGAGAAAGTAGAACTTCTAAATGATAAAGTTATGGAACTTACAGACCATCCATGTGGAAATGGTGCAGACTATAGAACTGTCACCTTCTATTGTGACGACTGCCCGATAGGTGCATTAGGAATTGGAACTTGCATGAAGAGTCAACAGTATTCTAAATAATCCTCAAAACAAATTAGATATGAAGAAAATACTAATAGCATCCTGTACCCACCCGCAATATGGGGATGTATATGTAGGTTTTCAGAATCGTGATGAACTCTTTGTAAAACAAGGGTTCTACAAGATGCAAGGAAACGACTTGGAAGATTTATCCAATTTCATTCCTCCCGCCTGCACGTGCATCCATTTTGCGGATAAAGATGTACAAGAGTATTGTAATTAATAACAAAATAGATATGAATAAAATTATATGTAAAGCAGGTGTTTTAACTAAGACAATACGATTACTGCCATTTATAACAATTTACGCAAACCCAATAAAAGCAGGTTGGAAAGATTTTGCGATTGATATAGGATGGTTGTGTTTCGCTATTGGAGTTAGATTTAATGAAGTATCAAAATAAAATAGTTATGAAAGTATCACTTAAAAAGGCTTTTACCATATTAGATGGAAGGCTATCAACGAAAATGGATGATGTATATGAAATGCTGAATTTTATATTCTCCGAAAACCTTTATACACATCAAATTCCAACAGCTATGCGAAGGTTAAAAGAGTCGAACCCCGATTGGTTTTCGGATGGAGTAGACATAATTGAATCTATAAAGCAGAATTACAATACAAATGATTTTCAAGAACTCATGGAGATTATTGATAAAGAGTTTTATGCTTATGAGATTGATTTGGGAAAAGTTGAAGCGTTAATAAACTTTTCAGATGGATTATTTCCTAAAGAATAAACACTCAAAATAATAAGAATTATGAACCAAGAAGACCTACTGGCGGAATGTATGAAGGAAGCCATGAAAGTGGAGTTCCTTCATACCAGCGAAGAAATCAAATTATGGGCTTATTCCCTGTATAATGCGAAAATATGGGGGAGGAGTGTGAAGTAATAAACAGGAATTTATTAACTTTGTGCTACATGTCAAGTGGCATGTAGCTAATCAGACGAAAAGACATGAAGTTATCAGTAAAACAGGAAAATTTTTGTAACTACTATATTGAGTGCGGAAACGCATCCGAGGCTTATCGTCGTGCATATCCAAGTAGTGAAAATTGGGCTGATAAAGTGGTATGGACAAAAGCGTCGGCTCTGTTAGATAATGGTAAGGTTTTGGTAAGGGTAAAAGAGCTTCAAGAAGAACTAAAGAAGAAATCAGACATTACAAAAGAAGAAGTATTGAAGATGCTAAGAAGCTTTATGTATGCTGATATACGCAATTTCCTTACCATAAAAAACGGCAATGTTACTTTCAAAGATAGTGAGGACTGGACTGACGAAATGGCAATGCAAGTCGAAAGCGTTAAACAGGGGAAAGAGGGGATTGAAATAAAACTGAATGGACGTACATGGACCATCCAAAGGATATGTAAAATGCTTGGCTTTGATTCTCCGCAAGATATGAATGTAAATATTGTATCTCCTATGACCAAAGAGGAAGCCAAACGAATAATAGAGGACTTATGACAGGAGAAGGATATGATTACATACGAGCATTTTGCTTATCAGGGACGTTAAATTATACGAGATACTTCTTTAAAGCAAGATTCGGTCGCAAATTTGTAGTAAACGACCATCACGTAAGGATATGCCAGGCTCTTGATGATGTGATTGACGGAAAGATAAAAAAGCTGATAATAAATATAGCTCCCAGATATTCCAAGACAGAATTAGTAGTTAAGAATTTCATATCGTATGGGCTTGCAATCAATCCATCTGCAAAATTTCTTCATTTATCTTATTCGGATGATCTGGCTAATGATAATTCAGAAGAGGTAAGGGATATAGTTAAGTCGGAAGAGTATAAGCGTGTATTTCCTTATGTGGACATTAAGAAAACAAGCGATGCCAAAAAGAAGTGGTATACAACAGAAGGCGGAGGAATGTACGCAACGGCTGCCGGAGGACAGGTGACAGGCTTTGGGGCTGGTGCTGTCGATGAGGAAAACGATCTATCCAAAGAATTGGAAGAGTTCAAACCGTCGTCTAAATTTGCAGGTGCATTGATTATTGATGATCCGGTTAAGCCTGAAGATGCAATATCTGACACTCCCAGAGAAAAGGTTAACCAGAGATTTGAAACAACTATAAGAAATCGTGTTAATTCACGAAATACTCCTATAATAATCATCATGCAAAGGCTGCACGAGCATGATCTTTGTGGGTATTTGATGGAAACAGAGCCAGGAGAATGGAATGTCTTGTCTCTTCCGGCAATAGTATATGAGGATGGTAAGGAGAAGGCTTTATGGGAGTTTAAGCACACTCTCGAAGAGTTACATAGGATGCAAAGGGTGAACAGCTATGTTTTTGAAACTCAATATATGCAGAATCCAACGCCTATGGAGGGCTTGATGTATGGAAAGTTTAAGACTTATGAGACTATTCCGATAACCAATAGAGCAATAAGGAAAAACTACACAGATACAGCCGATACCGGAAGCGATTATTTATGCTCTATTGATTACATAGATACGGAGATTGGGAATTTCATTATTGATGTCCTTTTTACGCAAAAAGAGATGGAGTTTACCGAGCCGGAAACTGCTAAGATGCTTACTAAAGACCAAATATCTAAAGCAAATATAGAAAGTAACAATGGGGGAAGGGGATTTGCCAGAAATGTAGAGAAGCAGATGCGGATGATTGGCAATCCCAAAACTCAAGTAAGTTGGTTTCATCAGTCTAAAAACAAAGAGGTTCGCATCTTTACCAGGTCTTCCGAAGTGATGAATCTTACTTATTTCCCTGCTGATTGGGAAAGAAGATGGCCGGAGTTTGCATCTCAACTGAAAACATATAGGAAGAGAGGGGAAAATGCTCACGAAGATGCCTGCGACGCTCTTACAGGAACAGTGGAAATGAGAGGTGAGATAGATGTCTTATACTACAAGAAAGAGGAAATAGGGGCAAATAATCAGGTATTTGTTGAAATACATCCAAATATAAACGGATTATTTGTATTAGTTTCTTTTTGCGTCGTTGGTGGAAAAGTGTTTATGCTTGATTGTTTCTTTTTTGACTCTTTACTTCCGGTTGATCGTCTTAATAATATTGAAGGGAATGTACAGATGGAAATACCTGTTGAAATGAAGCATTATGCGGATGATTACAGGAGGAATGTTAATCATAATTTGTGGGTAAGAGAAGAAGCAACAGACAAGAAAACTATGATTGAATCGTATAAATCGATTATTAAGACAATCTACTTCCCAGAGTCCGACGATTCATTTTCTGCCTTAATCGCTAACATGTCTGATTATGATGGGATTAATAGCTTTGAAGGCATGTATGTGCTATCTTGTGTGTGCGCTCGTGTGAAATCTTTAAAGATGCTATAATTACGAATAATAATTATCTATTTTTATTTGGACTAAATAGAAATTATTTCTATATTTGCAGTGAGGATACCAATCCCTTCGTGTGAAGATGCACGGAACCTATACTTTTTTATGCTATCGGCTCTTTCGTTAGCATGTATGTCCGTAAAGACCACTTCATTTCGTAGGGAATGGTTATCTCAAATCAGATAATCATTCTTTTTATGTCTAAATTAGGAAATTGGTTTCAAAAAAAGATTAATATATCTGCTCCTTCCATGAGGGAGGCGGTAAAAACTATCGAAAAAGATTCTAAAGGGAATTTCTGGTATCTTACCAATTTCTTCTCCCCATCAGGTAAAATCAAAAATGACTATGATCTAACTTTGGATCAAGATAAAGCTGATTCTCTTCTTGTATGTACTCCGTTCTCTACTGTTATAAATAAAGTCGGTTCTCTCTTCGCAAATGGGAGAATATATGTCACAGACAAGGATGGGAATGAAAAAGAGGGATATAACGATATTAGAGAATTGCTGTCACGTCCTAATCCGCTTCAGACGAGAGTAGGATTCTTCAAAGAGATCGAGATGTCATTGAAACTTTTTGGATATTGCCCTATTTTTACTGTAAGATCGTCCAGAAAATCATTGCCACTTGCAATGTATGTTATTCCTGCGCAAATTTTTCACATGGTTTCGTCTGGTAAGCTATTTCGCCAGTATGATATAGAAGATATTGTTTCTAAAGTTTATCTTGAATGGAATGGATTGCAGGAAGAGTTATCTGACGAAGACTATCTTGTAATTTATGATAGTTCTGCTAACATAAATGGAGCCAATCAAGACATTAATTTTTCGTCTGTTACAGATTCGCTCTCTATGCCGGTCAATAATTGGATAGCAGCAATGACGGCTAGCTATCAATTAATTGTAAACGGTGGACCCAAGGGTATAATATATTCCGATTATACAGATAAAATGGGAAATGGAGCTATGACTCCAGAAGAGAAAGAAGTATTAGAAACCAAATTAAAAGAGAAATACGGTATTCTCAATAAATTTCCTATCCTGACATCAAAAATAAAACTTGGTTGGATTCCCTTGAATTATGATGCATCCCAGCTTAAACTTCACGAAGAGGATGAACGGTGTAGTAGAAAGATATGTAATGCAATAGGTATTGACTATAGTTTATTTGATGAATCTAAATATGACAACAAAAGCATAGCGGAAAAATCAGCTTACCAAGGTCTTATTATTCCTGATTCGGAGAAAGTGACAGAAGCTTTGACGGAGGCTATTTGTCCGAAAGGCGTTTTTATAAAGTTAGACTATACTCATATTGATTGCCTTCAGCAAGACAAATCAGCATCTTCTTCTGCATTTCAGAAAATGGCTTCCTCTTTAATTCAATTAGTTGAAAAGGGGCAAATAACTCTTGATGAATCCAGGAATGAGCTGGCAAAGTTTATTGATATTGATCCGGACAATCCCAAAGGTGAATTAAAAACTAATAACTCTATTGAAAATGGACAAGGCTAATAAATATAATGGAAGAATGGGAATGCAATATAAGACATTCTCCATTTATGCTAAAGAGGTAAACTACGACAATGAAAGCCGGACTATTAGCGGTTACGCTGCGATCTTTGGCAATAAAGACAAAGCTGGAGACATATTGGTTAAAGGCTGTTTTTCAAAAAGTATTCAAGATCGAGGTCCGGAAAGTTCTGCAAATGACAAGATAATCATGTTGTGGATGCATAACATGAATGAACCCATAGGACGGATTACAGTATTAAACGAAGATGAAAAAGGACTTTATTTTGAAGCTGTAATAGACGAAGTGCCACGAGGTGAGCAAGCAATAAAACAGCTTGAATCCGGAACTTTAAACCAGTTCTCGATCGGATATCAGTACGTGTGGGAGAATTGCGAATACGATGCGGAAAAAGACGCTTTTATTGTGAAAGAAGTAAAGTTGTATGAAATATCAGTAGTCTCTATCGGTTGTAATGGAGAAACTGAATATTTGGGGCTAAAATCCATAGAGGATGCCGAAAAAGCTTATGAAGAATTAAATGCCGAAATATCTGAAGTGTGTTCAGGGATGCCCGCATCCAAACAACAAAAGATACAGAGAATTATATCAAAAGCAATGTCACTTGCATCATTCAGGCCGGAGAGTCGGAAAGAATCTACACCTGAAGGAGATGGAGCCGACATGCACGGCAATAAGGTAAAATCAATGTTCAAAAATTTAAAATTAAAGTAGTATGGGAAAAGAAGTGAAAAAGGTTGAGTTTAAGGATTTCCTTGATACCAAAGGATTGTCCGAAGACGAATCTAAAGTTTTTGAAGTGTTTTCCAAGGGGCTGGATGGCTACATGGAGGCTCTTTTCGCCCAGTTCATGAACGATGAGATTGATTCAAAGTCAATGAAAGAATCAATTGATAATGCAACAAAATCTATCGAAGAACTGAAAAAAGAAATCAAAGGATTTGCAGATAGTGAATCTATCAATGAACGTTTAAAATCATTTGAAGAAACAATCGTTCGGATCAAAGCCGCGACCGAGAAAACAAAAGGAGGCGATATCAGATTTAAGTCTCTTGGAGAACAAATTGCTGATGCTTGCAAAGGTTTTGTAACCGAGATTAACGGAGTCAAAATAATTGATGTTGAAGCTCTAAAGAAAAAGGGTGGAATTAAATTTGATGTCGTAGTGAAAGCTGCTGCCGCTCCTGTAATGACTACAGGCGGAAGTCCTGTTGCCGGTGGAATTACAATTGACGATCAAATCAGTGTAGCTCCTCGTAAACGTGCATCTATCCGTGACGTGGCTAATGTAGCAAGTATTTCTACTCCGTCCGTAGTATATGCTGAATTGAAAGATGTTACCGGTGATGCTGCATGGGTTCCCGAAGGAGGTTTAAAACCTTCAATGACAGCATCCGTGGAGACTGTTACCGTTTCTGCTGGAAAGGTAGCTTTGACAGCCAAGGTTACAACTGAAGTTTTACAAGATATTCCGCAATTGGAAAGAGAAATTGAAGCCGAGATTATCAATAAGATTGGTTTGAAAGAAGAAGATGGTATTTTCAATGGTACCGGAACCGGTGGCCAGATAAAAGGAGTCGGTGATTCTATTCCGGCATTTTCTTTGACGGGGATTGAAGTATCCAAATCACCTAATATGTATGATGCAATCGTTGCCGCCTATACACAGATTGTAAGCGTGAGCAACATGGCCTACTCTCCGAATGCCATTCGGATGAATCCGGTAGATTACGCAAATATGCAGCTCACAAAGAACGACAATGGTGATTATATCCGCCCGTTCAAGATTGGGGATGAATTGATTACCGGACTCCGTGTAATTCAAGATCCGAATGTAACGCTCGGTTCTTTCCAGATGGGAGACTTCCGTTATCTGTTTATTCGGGATTATGTTGTTCTTTCTATGAGTATAGGCTGGGAGAATGACGACTTTACTAAGAACTTGGTTACTATCTTGGGAGAAAAGAGAATGCTTGCTTATATCAAGTCGCAGTACAAGACGGCATTTGTAGCTGATACATTTGCCAATGTGGTTACTGCTATAACCAAAAGTGCTTAACGTTAAAAGATAAAATATGAAAAGAAGTAATATTAATACAGCAAAAAGCGACAAGTCCTATAATCTGGACTTGTCGGAAGTGCACAAAGTGACATTCCAAAAGGATTTCGGTGCATTTAAAGCAGGGGATGAAACCCATGTTTCTCTTCCGATTGCGATGAAATGGGTAAAGATGGGAATAGTTTCGGAAACTTCTGAAATTACTTCTGCGGCCGCCACCGCAGGATGCTCCGATCTTTTGAAAAAAGATAAGAAGAAAGGAGAATAAACGATGATTATTGACGGCTCATACTTTACGGGAGTGCTAAGTCTCGGTATTATCTGGGATATAGACGATGATTCAATCACAAGAAAGGTAGAAAGGGATAATCTTCAATCGTATATCGACTTATACGAGAAAAAGTATCTCCGAATGGTCTTGGGAAAAAGTATGAGTCGTGAATTCATTGAATATATCCTATCAGGCGAGAATGATGTCGATAAATGGGAAAAACTGAAAGAAAAGCTTTCTAATAAAGGATATAGTCCAATAGCCAATTATGTGTATTTTCACTATGTTAGGCGGTGCGGGATAGTACAAACTCCGGTAGGGACTACATACGCCTCTGATGATAAAAAGGCTGACCCAAACCCTCTTTTGATTTCTGCGTGGAATGACATGGTACAGATGAATGAAGATTTGTATGATTTCCTGGAATCAAATAAGGAATATGAAGGTTTTGTTTTTAATACAACCATGCTTGAATGTATAAATGGACTGGGAATATGAAATCAATAAACGATATATTTAGAGAAATTGTAGCTGATACCGCCAAGGCATACGGCAATAATGTATCTTATATGTTTGGGGATTGGGAGTATATTGCCGGTCAATTAACCGAATGGAGTCAGTCTCAAGAGAAAAGCAAGCTAAAGTTTCCTATTATATGCCTCTATTCTCCATATATTGAGGATCGTACATCTAAAGTTCCAAACGCCAGCCTTGAGTTTATTATTATGGTTGATACACTCAAAAAATATACCAATGAAGAAAGGGAAAGAGTATCATTTGTGTCGGTTCTCCGGCCAATATATGAAGCATTCATAAAAAGTATACTATCTTCTCCCGATCTAGTAAATGAGTATAACGGTATAATTCCTCATTTATATACGGAAAACTACCGGTATGGCAGAAAAGGTGTGGAAGCTGATGGTAAACCATTTAGAGACTTCATCGACGCTATCGAGATAAAGAATTTGAATATTAAAATTAAAAATATTAAGTGCTATGGCAACAGAATTTAGAGAATGTGCCGGTGTAGCTCAATTTAATACCGGTACTTCAAAATGTTTGCTTGATCCTGGAAAGGTAAAAGCTATTATCCTTACAATGCACGGGTACAAACTTCCGGCAAATGCAACTGCAGAGCTGTTGGAAGCAGCTTGTCATGACGACAGACCTAATCGAATCTTCCCGATCAAAACTATTATTGAATATGCTCCGTCGGGTGGCGAAGCCAACAAGAGCGCTACTGGATATGGTCCTAACAAAATTACTTCGTATTCTGCAAAGGATGATGTTTGGACTGTAGACGAATACGACGCAAGTTTGAAAGCCAATATCATGGTAGTCAAAGGCGTTGCTTTTGATGCGTACTTCGTAGACGAAAACAATGTTGTGTACGGTATGAATGATGGAACTGGCGTTCTTGCCGGTATTCCTCTTTCCGGTGTGTATCCAGGCGGTCAAGATTGGGATTCATCCGGTACGGAAGCCAACCTTACCATAGGAACTATGTTCAAGGACTACGAGAAATACGTGAAGAATGCTGATTACCGTGTATATAAGTTTGATGTAGTAGAAGCCTTAAAAGGGCTTGTCTATGTGGATCTTGTAAAAATGGACTCCGGAGAAAACAATTACAAGCTGAAAGAGCATTTCGGTAATCTTGATGTTACTTCTTTCTTTGGTGCGGCACTGGCAGAAGGTGCAACAAGTTGTTTTGATGGTAGTGTGTCTGCCGTTAAATATGAGAACGGAAATTTGGTTATCACGGCTACAGGAACTCCTTCATTAAAATCACCAAAGGTTCTTCAAGAGAATGGGGTTGTAGGTATTGAGCAATGGGTATCATGAAAGTAGAGGGAATCAATTTCGTAGACGAAGAAGTCCGGAAAATGAAGAAAAAGGAGTTTATTGCTAAGCATAAAGTTCTTTTTTCTGACCGGACTGAAATAGAGAAGGAAAATATCCTCTCTGATATCTATGATAAGATAGTAGGTGTCAGATCTCCTTTAGAGGATACTATTTAAAGTGGTTTGTTTTCAGGAAGGGGGAGGGCGTTTGCCTTCCCTTTTCTCTTATATGTTTGCGTATGGCTACAATAAAAGAAGCATTGGATAATGTGACAGCTTTTGTTAATGGGTTTGAAGGAGAGATTCAAAATACCATGGATTCAAACAAATCTCTTGTTAGGGAATTTGTGACGGAGCAGTTGTATTCAGGTGTAAATGGGAATGATAAGCCATTACGACCGACTTACTTGAATGACCCTTGGTTTGCTACTGATGAAGCCGGGAAGTGGAAGAACAATGCAAAGGGGTATGCTAAGATGAAGAAGAGGATAACAAAACCTACCCCCTCTTTCCAAGGTTATCCGGCTAGGGATATTTATACTCCCAACCTCATTATAACAGGCGAATTCTATGATTCTATACGTGTCTCTTCGTCCTCAAAGGGATTGAAGATAGAAACGAGAGGAAGCGACATAGGACCGGATATAGAAAGGAAGTATGGAAGCGCCATATTGGGAGTAGGAGGGAAGTCCCGTGAATACTTCCTCAAGTATGTGCTTAACCCGGCTCTCAAAAATTACTTTTCAAAATTTGGCGTATTATGAGTTGTTGGTGTCAAGGTAATAAAAGGCTTGCTTCTATAGAGAAAATGCGGGAAATCGCAAGAAAAGCTGCAAAAATGGAGAAATCGGTGTTTATTCTTTATTCCAAGGAGGATGGCAGTATTTGGTATGCAAAAGAGGGGGAAGATTACAAAGGTGTTTTCGTCGAATATATATATCCGTAATACGAAGAATAGAACAATGTTCATGGTGTGTAGTTAGAAAAATTACGGGGGTTATACAAAAAGTGTAGGAAATATAGAACAAAATAGTGAGTTGCTATAAGTTTACTAGTGCATAAGTCGGTTTTAGTACAAAAAGACAAATAAACCACAATAAGCGAATTGTGGTTTTCCGGAAGTGAAAATTTTAGGCTTATAATTGGATATGAAATAAATTTGTGCATAGAAAATAATACGGCTATCCTCACGGCTGAAAGATATAACGCCATCGGTGAGAAGTGAGGAGCTTGCCTTTGGCGCTTTTTTTATATGCCAGGCGTGGTAGGTTCAGCAGGTCGGTAAGGCGTGAAGAGGTTCGAATCCTCGCTTGCTACAAAATCGGTCAAATTAAAATCCCCAAAAGCAGAATATTGACCGAACTGCTAATGGGGACATTTATTTACTTTTAATTTTATGCAATGACATGAAAGCATTAAATTACAGGAGCAAAGATAGTGAAATTATTCCTATCAGCAATAGTCTTTTTGTATCAAATGATGTGAAAGGGGATGATGCAAGTCTAAGTCTTATTTGTAAATCCAATTTTTTAGGGCATGAGATCAATGTATATGGTTCATCTGAATCTCCCTTGTTCCTTGCTAAGGATGTGGCAGAATGGATTGAGCATTCAGATGTATCAACTATGGTGAGAACGGTTGATGAAGATGAAAAGCTGACCCAAACATTGTTTGTATCAGGTCAAAGAAGAGAATGTAACTTTCTCACAGAGGATGGTTTGTATGAAGTATTGATGCAATCTCGCAAGCCAATAGCTAAGCAGTTTAAGAAGGGTATAAAACAAATCTTGCGTGAAATACGCACTACTGGAGGATATATAGCCACCAAACAGGATGATACTCCTGAAGAAATTATGGCACGAGCCTTATTGCTTGCGCAAGCCACTTTGGCAAAGAGAGAAGAAAGATTAAAACAACTTGAAGCCCAAAGCGAGCAGCAACAAGCAATTATAGAACTACAAGAAAAGAAAATAAACCAAGCTACACCAAAAGTAGACTATTATGACAAGACATTATCAAGTACAGGATATCTTACAGTAAATATGATAGCGGCTTGTTTGGGAATTTCCGACATCAAGTTGAATAAGCTTCTTTGCCAATGGGGAATACAGTATAAGGAAAGTGGGGTGTATTATCTCTATTCTAAATACAGAAACAAAGGGTATACAGTGCACCGCCCATATCCATACAGGAGTAGTACAGGAGAAATCAAGACAAGACAACACATGTACTGGACGGAAATAGGGAAAAAGTTTATTATTGAGTTTTATAATTCTAAAATGGCAGCGTAATATGGAAACACCAATGGAGAAGCCTCTTGCACTTCTTGAAGAAGAGGAAATATTAAAAGTTGAATCAGAGAGAAATTCATGCATTATCTCTCACATCATAGGAGTACCTTTTATGGAGATAGCCTTTTATAAGACCTATGACGGTCTCTTAACCTTAGGTCTTAAAATGGATGGAAAAACAGAGCATATATCTATTGAATCAGCAAGGAAACTAAATAAATATCTGACAGAAATGTTATCAGATATTTAGTCTTAATTCACTATAATACAATAAAGAAAGGGCAGCCCTAAAGCTACCCTTTCCCACCTCCTTAACAAGAGATGTCGCCCGATTTGGTCGTCGGCTATCTTAGTAAATTCTGATTAAGTGTTCTAAGGTCGAATTTAGGACTTTTAGGCTTCCCGGTACACTTTATTACCTTCATCTCTATTCGTACATTCTCCGCCATAATAAGTGGGTACATCTTATCAATCCACTGATCTATTTCTTCGGGAGTCATTCTTCTTTTTCTTTCCATATCGGTATTAGTTTAGCATATTGGATATTCTGATTAACTTCTTTACAAATTCTTCTTCGTCTCCAAATCCTGAACGGGAAAAGTCCCGGAAGGCTCTGAAAACTTTCATGCAAGCAACGCCCTCGATAGGCTTGTAGTCACACTCGAAAGTGCTCATCCGTGGAATCTCAATCAAAGAGAATCTATACCGTTGCTTCTTGCTGGGCTTGAACCCGTTCGGGTAGTACTTGTCCGCCAGTCTCCTTATCCCTTCTACGAATAATTCTTTAGCGTATTCCTTGCTATTTTCCGTGTAGCGGGAATATTCCCTTACGAACGGGATTATCTTCGAAATAAAAGCCGGAAATGTGGCTTCCTCGAATGGCATATAGCTCTGTACTTCGTTGTATATCTTGTTTATCTGTCTACTTTGCTTCAGTGTGAAATAATTCTGTTTCATAGTGCCTTTTCTTTTTTTGATTATAAACTTTTCGATGTAAATGTATGTAGCGTGTGTTATGCTGCTCTTTCGTTATTAAATATCTTATGAAGGAAAGCCCTTCCTAATTCAGTCCATACGGTTATCGTATTGGTTCCTATGCTTCCGTCCGATCGAGTGAACTGACTTGTTCTTGTTTTTGTGTACCCGTTTTCACTATATCTAGCTGTCAGCATCCATTGGCCGGACTGATAAAACATGACTCCCTTTTCTTTTAGGGACTTGTGAAGCTGCTCGGCTGTTCTCAATGACAGTTCTTTCGCCATCTGGGTAGATGTGTAGGTGTTGACTGATTGAAGCACACTATCTACGTATTGCACTTTTGGGGCTGCCTGCTTGATTTCATTTGTAAGGCAGGCGTTTTGCTGTTCCAACATTGCTTTCTCCGCTTTGGCTTGTTCCAGGCGTTTGCTTAGTACTTGCATGGCGTAGGCTATTGCTTCATCGTCGTTGCTGACGGTCGTTACTCCAGTCTTTAAGAGTTCTTTGATACGGTCATTGCACCATAAATAAAAATCTGGAGACAGCCATTGAGCAAAAATTAGTGCTAAATCTTCATATAACCAGGTTCCTTGATTGTTACCACCCTGATTTACAATAACTAATCCCGTTGCGGGAATTCCCGTTTTGGCTGATAATGAAATAATTAGCTCATTAGTTTGTTTCAACGAAAGTCAATCATTTGTACGTTTATTGAATGGCTTTGCCATTTGTGTGGCGTTAATCATTGTATTTTCGCCACTCATAAAAGAAATTTGACTACCTTTGTAGTCGTAAACTACTGGTGTATTCATATAATTGAGTTGTTTACAGTGGGCAGATGCTACGAACGTCTGCTCACATTGTTAATAATAGGTTAGCACATGAAAAACTGTCGTTATCGTCACCGAACATCTTATATCCAGCAAGCAGGCTTAAAACGATGATTGTCATTTCTATCATAATCCTATCTTACTAAATAAGTTTAAATAAATAATCTGCGTTTTCGATAAAGCAGTAAATAGTAAAATACCCTTCTTGACAATCAGCATATATTATACTATTTCCTTTTTCTGAACCGTCTTGTAAAACAGTATATAATCTATTGATTACGATGTTATTTCGGTTAGCATGCTTTATCAGGATATTAATCTGGTCAAGTTTTGTTATTTCTATCATATCCGTATATTTTAATGGTTGGCAGGGCAAAAGCCCTGCTGGTTAATTATAGATTCATGTAAATGCAAGTAAAGTCACATTCTTCATCGTAGTCAACTTCCAGCTCCTTTTTGCCTGCGAAGAAGTTTTTTATTTTGGCTACTGCGTTATCATTTCTTCCATCGAAAGAAAATGTAGCCGATTTCTTTAAAACTGTGACCTCGATAGTTATTCCGGCAATTACTGATAATGTTCTTTCTAATTCTGTTTTCATAATCTTTATTTTTTAGTTGTTATTACTTTATTTCCTTTTTGATGTTACAAATGTAGGGGTTTATGGCAACACAAACAAACTTTGTAGCTGTAAAATGTAGCCGTTTAATAAACTTTTGCATATACAGACATGTTATGGTATATGATTACATACTTATTAACGATTAAATATTTTGATGTAGTAAATAGCTACTTTTGTTGTATTATTGATTTTCTTGTTTTATATTTGTGGCGTTTATTATAATATACTTTTAATATGGATATAAAAAGCATTATTAAAGAAAAAGGCTACACAATACAAGATGTAGCAAAAAAGATGGGGGTTAACAGGGTTACTCTTACTCTAACTTTACAAGGAAATCCAACCTATAAAAAGCTGAAAGAAATAGCAGATGCTATAGATTGTGATATAGTTGATTTCTTCCGTGATGAAGTTTCAAATTTGAGTACACATCAAATAAAAGAGGAAGAACTTACCGCCCTAATTAATCACAAAGGAAACTTCTATAAAGCTAATACAATAGCCGAATTAGAGAAAATTGTAGCTGAAATAAAAGAAATATAAGGAAATATTTGCTTTTTTGTGTATTTGTATGTTAATTTGCTTTCGTACAACCAATACATAATATTATGAGGACTGCATTAACACATTGCTTTTTTATAGTACTAACTTTTCTCTTTGCCTCTTGTGGATCATTGCCAAAGCCTTACTCTTATACAGGCATTCTTGATTATTCAGATTTTACTCGAAATGGCATATTTGTAACAGAATCCCCTACGGTTAATTTTGATTATACTCCTATAGGAAGTTTGGTTTCTAAATCTGAAGGTGGATATATAAATACGACCTATAAAGAGCCTGTCATAAGTGATTGTTTTACCGATATGATAAAAAAGATAAAATCATCAGGAGCCAATGGAGTTATAGGGTTAAAAATTAATTTTGATTACTTTAAAAATCAATACACACACCGTTTATCAAGCATATATGTTACAGGAATGGTAATTAAGTCAATAAATGAAATTCCAGTTGCAGAAGTGAGTAAAGATAACAAAGAGTATTTATGTGCTATAGAAGGTATTGGATGCTATGTAATTGATAGGCAAAATAATGGAATCAAAATACAGACGGAAAAGCTTCTAAACGAAGAACAAATTAGAGCTTTTTATAAGAAACATTCTTTTGGTGGAAAGATGTTACAATTCTTTTTAGGTTCAGAAAGAGAGGCTTACTATGGTATTTCTGATGGATTTATCATTGATTACAAAACAAATTCTTTTGTAAAGCTATAACATACATGAAAAACGTTTTATTTATACTATTATCTTTATTATTCATCTCTTGCTCAAAAGACGATGATAAAATTGATCCTTCCCAATTCATTGGTGATTATGAATTGAAGAGTTGTTTTACCGATACAGACTTTTATTCAGATGCAGAAGGAGGATGCGAAATATTCAAGGTCGGTAATACCATAAGAATAAGTTTCTATGTTGATAAAAACAGCAATGAGAATATTTCTTTTGATGGTTACTTTGACGGAGACCAGCTGTTAACCTCGGATGAAGAAAACTTCGGCAAAATTTGGGAAGGCTCGCTGGGAATATACATAGATCAGGTTGATGGAACTACTTATGAATTTTGGAAATCTTCATATGTAAATTCTGGTGGTTCTTCCTCTTCGGGCAGATGTCAAGCGATAACTCAAAAAGGTACTCAATGTAAACGTAAGGCTAGTAAGGGGAGTATATATTGTTGGCAGCATAAAAACAATCATTAATCATATTTCCATCTCCTAACCAAATAACACAATAGAATCATGAAAGTTCCTTCCCGCCCTTCGCAAGAGGGGCGGTTTTTTGTTTCTAATATAACTGTTATTAGTGTTCTTCCCTTACCTGATAGCCAGCTAGAAACTCGTGGTCTTAGTCGGCGAGAAGATGGGAGTGAAACTGTTAATAATTAACATTAAGAGCTTAGTGATGGTTAAATAACCATTGGAAATGATGAATTTAGTGATCGTTTGTTGGGTGTTTGTTGTTGTATTTGTATATTTGCACGTCGATAAATACGATACGCATAATTATATAGCAATAACACTCACTAGAAATATAGATTGTCTAACAATTAATTATTTCTACGAAAGGAGATAAAAATGAAGCCATTATTGTACACGCAACACACATTGATGATAGAAAACTCTTCTATATCATTTCTTATGCAAATGAATCAACTAAGGGATAAGAAGATGCTCCATTTAGAAAGAGAAGATTTATTTATTTCCCCCCAATAAATAAACAATGTTTGGCGTATAGTATATGATTTAAAATCACCAATTAATATAACGCAATTGTAAAATGCCTATTGTAAAAGCAAAGTCTGAAGAAAACATTATTGCTGCTAATTTGTTAGTAGATAATGGGAAGCTTGCATCATCAATTCATTGTTTATATTACTCTTGTTTCCAATTATCTAAATATGTGTTAGCTCATTATGAGGGATTTAGTTATGATATTCAAGATAGGGAAACTAAATCTGTAGATTCTCATTTTTATATTTCTAGTCATATAAGTGATAAGTTATCCCAAAAGAATAGATTTTATGGAATTGACTATAATACTTATCATAGCACATTAAAAATGTTAAGAAAAAGAGCAGATTATTCTAACGAGGAAATAACAGACAGAGATGTTGCTAGAGCCAAAGATAACGCTGAAAAATTGAACAAATTACTCACTGAAAAATATGGAATATTATGAATGCTAAAGATTTTATTACTGAAAGTTTGGTTAGAATCGCTAATGAAATATCTCAAATCAACATAAGGTATGCTTATGATGAGATTACTAATTTCCATATTATAGAAATTTCTCCAGAAGAAATAAGAAGAGGGGATGAAAAATATATGGAGATGGAATATGAGTTGTGGAATAATTTTCGTACAATGTTTCCTCATGAGGATATTTTAATTTGTGAAATTAGCGATACAAATAATATGGATAATATATTATTTGAAAAAATAGCCCCAATATCCATTTCAGGGTATACTTCTTGTGAAAGTTCATGTGTTATTCCAGATTTTGACGGGATATATCAATCTTTCAATTATACAATTACTGAAAATAATTATACCAATACAATTGAACATTTTAATCTTGCAGCTTAAATTATGACAGAAAAAGTAGCTAAATTCCGACTAAAAGAATATAAAATAAATAAAGCTAACATAGAATTTAATCCTTCTATGCCAATTTCAGAAGACATATCTATTGAGCTTGAAAGAAAAAGTATGTCTAATGAAGACGAAAATCTGTATAGATTAGAATTCGGTGTGAAAATTGCAGATAAAGAACAGAATCTTCAAGTATATGCAAATCTTATTGGATTATTTGAATTTGATTCAAACATAGATGATAAGACAAAATATATATTTTTTAATATAAATGCTCCAGCTATATTATTCCCTTACGTAAGGGCGTATATTTCTACTCTAACTTCTTTATCAGGAATTAGACCGATCATATTGCCAACGATCAATCTTGCAAATTTTGAAGGAAAGCAAGATTAAGAGTAGTGTATAAATTATATATAGAAGCGGACTAACCTCCGCTTTTCTTTTGCCGCTTTATCTTATCTTTATTCATTCTAAATAGCTTGTAAAATTCGCCAATTCTTTTTATATTTGTGCGGAAACTGTGTCAAGTGGCATGGTACTTAATTCGCACGTTATATGGCTAATGAATTAAAAATTACCGATGTTGTCGATAAAAGCGTTTTCGACCAATTAGATAAACTGACAAAAAAGATTGACGAATCCTACACTTCCTACAAAAACTTCATTGAATTATTAGCTAAAGGAATGCAGGATAAACCTGCGTCATTTCAGGATTTATCCAATAAGTCGGCTAATTATAACAAAGTTTTGAATGATCTTATTACCACCCAAAATAAGCTGGCTGATTTACAGAAAGAACACGAAACTCTTCTTCAAAGAATAGCCCAACAAACCAAAGAGAATGTCGCTCAAATATTGGCTGAAGCAAGGGCTAACGAAATTAATGCTGCAGCTGAATTAAAATTGCAAAAGGCTAAAACAGAAGAGGAAAAACGCCAGAGGCTAATAAATCAAGAACGAAAAAAGACAAAATATACTATCGAAGAAGGAATTGCTGCATTAAATATGGAAGTGAAAACCATGAAAGATGCAGAGGAACAAAATAAGATTCTTCGTTCTGCAAGAAAACAGCTTGATTTGACAACAGAAGAAGGACGGAAAACGGTAGAGCGGTTTAATAGTATTATTGATCGTAATACCACGTTTTTAAAGAAGAACTCCGATCAATTAGTTCAAGCAAAGATGAATGTCGGACGATATAAGCAAGACATTCAATCTGCTGCATCAGAAATATTGAAAGGAAATATTTCTCTTAAAAACATGGGGAATCTAGCCAAGAGCACCGGTGGATTATTGAAATCTAGTATGGGAGTTGGTTTGACAGAGGTTAGAGTTGGAGTTGGTTCTATGATTAAAGGGATGGTAGGCGCACAAGCCGTTATATCCGGATTTCAAAAATTAATAGGACTATTTAAATCTGGGGTTCAATCCATTGTTGATTTTGAAGCTGCAAATAGCAAATTAGCGGCTATATTAGGAACGACTTCAAACAACATTAAAGATATGACCGCTGATGCTCGGAGATTAGGAGCTGCAACAAAATATACCGCAGCGGAAGCAACTAATCTTCAAATAGAGTTAGCAAAATTGGGATTTTCAAGGAAAGAAATTCTTCAATCAACAGAGGGAATCTTGAAATTTGCGCAGGCTACGGGAGCCGATTTACCAGAGGCAGCCGCATTAGCGGGGGCGGCATTGAGAATGTTTGATGCGGAAACTAGAGAGACGGAACGTTATGTATCTGCAATGGCAGTTGCGACAACGAAAAGTGCATTATCCTTCTCTTATTTACAAACAGCAATGCCTATCGTAGGCCCAGTTGCCAAAGCTTTTAATTTTCAAATAGAAGATACTTTAGCTTTGCTTGGTAAACTTGCAGATGCAGGATTTGACGCTTCTATGTCTGCTACTGCAACTAGAAATATTTTATTGAACTTGGCAGATGGAAGTGGTAAATTAGCGAAAGCTCTTGGAGGTCCTGTAAATACATTACCGGAATTGGTTGCCGGTTTGAAAAAATTAAAAGAACAGGGCGTTGACTTAAATACCACTTTAGAACTAACTGATAAGCGTAGTGTTGCCGCTTTCAACGCCTTTTTGACTGCTGCCGATAAAATAGTCCCATTGAGGGAACAGATAACAGGCGTTACAGGGGAGTTGAATGACATGGCTAATACAATGGGGGATAATGTTCAAGGGGCAGTAGCTAATTTGGAATCTGCATGGGAGGCTTTTATGCTTAGCTTTTATGAATCAAAAGGAGTTATGAAAGAAGTAATTGATTTTCTCTCAAAAGGCATAAGAAATATTGCTGATAGCATGAAAGATTACGATCAATTACAAGAAGATGCAAACAATAGGGCAGTCGCAAATGCTCAATCTGAAATGGCTCAATCTGATATATTGGAAAGACATAGAAATAATATGTCAAAATTGTATGAAGAAAAAATAAAAGAAGGAATGAGCGCTGATAAAGCTGCTATTGCTGCAAAAGAAGAATACCTTCAAACTCTTCAAAGTCAATTAGATATAGAAAACAAAGAATATTCAGATGGGATAAAAAAAAGAGAAAATTTAGAAAAGGAAATCGAAGATCGTGGATTATTTAGAAAAGGAACGATATATGGTTGGCTTTATGATAAAACAAGTATAGGGCGTACTAAAAAAGTCATTGAAGAAGATATAAAAACGGCTACAACTGCAGCCGCAGGGAAAAAAGCTATTGCATCCATTACTGAATCTATAATTGATGACTTAAATAAAGTGGACTTGAAGCAAGTAGAGGTTTCACAAAATACTTTAGGAAAAAATCTAACCGATAAAGAACTAAGAGAACTAGAAAAGCAAAGAAAAGAACGTCTCCGTATCCAACAGGAATACCAGCAGTCCGAATTAGATTTGATGGATGAAGGGTTAGGCAAAGAACTTGCAAAGATTCGCCTGAACTACACTAAACGCATTGCGGCTGTTAAAGGAAATACCCAAGAAGAGATTAAAACGAGGGAAAATTTGGCTGTAGCCATGGAAGATGAACTCTCTGAAAAGATCTATACGTATAATCAAAATAAGGAGAAAATAAATTTACAGAACCGTTTGGAGGCTCTTTCTACTAACTCTAAAGATGAATTAGATCAAAGGCTTAGCATACAATTACAAGTAAATGAAATATTAAGAGATGCAGAAGTAAAAGCTGCAAAAAAGGCTGGGGAAGATGTAGAAGCTGTCAACAAGAAATATGATAAAAAAGCCTCTGATATTGCGGTAAAAAATGCTCTTGAAAGAATCGGCTTAATTGAAAAGAATACTACTAAAGAGACAAATATAGTCCAGAATTCAGCAGAAAATGATCTTCGTAAAGAAGAATTACGGTATCGTAAAGGTGAAATAAATGAAAAGGAATATCGTCAAAAGGTTTATGAAATTACCAAAGATTCCATTCAAGAACAATTAAAACTGCTCAATATTCAATTACAAGCAGAGTTAGCCGCACTTGATCCAACTAATGCAAAATCGGATGAAATAAAGAAAAAAATAGAAACTGTAAAGGCAGAGATTAAAAAGCTTAACAACGAAATTGAAGATCTGACGTATGGAAAAGAAAAATCAGATAGGCAAGACTGGGCGGATGGCTTTATTGATGCTATGTCTAATATGAGAGGTGTCGCTGAAGATTATTTAGGTGATACAGTTAATCTATTCAGTTCTTTCTATAATATCATTGGTAAATTGACAGATGAATTTGTAGAAACCGGTAATTTCTCTTTGTCTAAATGGTGGGAAAATTTAGATCCAAAAGAGAAAGCGGCTGTAATTTTAGAAACTTATGCTTCTTTATTTGATGGAATAACCTCTATAGTGACTTCTGCCTTTGATGCTCGTATTGAACAAATTGAAGAAGAACAAGAAAAAAATGAAAAAGCCGGTGAAGAGGAGATAGAACGAATCGAAAAACTGGCAGAAGATGGGGCTATCTCTACAGAGGAAGCGGAAGCTAGAAAGAGAGCAGCCGAGCAAGCAACAGCAGACAAAAACAAGGAATTGGAAAAGCAGAAAGCCGAATTGGAACAGAGACAGGCCAAGTGGCAAAAGGCAAACTCCATTGTTCAGACGACTATTGCTACCTCTCTGGCAATAATGCAAGCATTTGCGCAGGCCGGACCTATTGCCGGTCCTATCCTTGCTGCTGTTATAGCCGCTATGGGAGCTGCCCAAGTAGCTATAATCGCTTCCCAGCCTATCCCTAAGTATGCAAAGGGAACCAAAGACCACCCAGGTGGATTGGCTATTGTCGGTGATGGAGGTAGACAAGAAGTGATTGAAACGGATAACGGTGCTTATATTACTCCATCCGTCCCCACATTGGTAGATATTCCTAAAAGAGCAAAGGTTATTCCTAATTTGGTCGATTACCGCAAGATGTCTTTGCACTCTGACGCTTTGATGCTGGATAGACAAAGGAGAAGTAACGACGGTGAGCCGGTGATTGTTAATGTCAATAACGATTATACAAGATTAGAACGGAAATTTGATGATTTATACGGAGAAAGTCGAAAGACTAACCGAACATTGAGAAAAATATCAAGAGCATCTGATATGCGCTCGATTTTAAGAAGACTATAATAACTAAGAATAAGTGATATGGAAAAGATTACATTAAAAGTGGAACTAGAAAGAGATGATATATCTTGTATATTTAATCTTTCGGGGAATAAACTGTCTGAAGAATTGTGGGATAAAATGAAAGGTAAGGATTGCGTCGTACATGATGAAGATCTGGGAGAAAAATCTGTAGTCTTAAAAATGCTGTTTAGTTCTATCGCTATAGAAAAGTTATTAAAAAATGAATGTTCAAATATAAAAGCAAACAGTCCAAATCAGCAATCTAGGAAAGGTGGGTTTGCTGAAAGAATAAGGGCGATGGAGCAAGAACGAGAAGACATGAGAAAGGGAATACGCCCGCCAGATCTAACTAATGATGAACCAATTGTTTATTAATATAACATAATCAACGTGTGAAGGAGCACGTAAAAACTATGCTATACACCGACCTCGATAAAATCCCACTGGATACATTCATCGATGTATTCACCGGAGATAAAAGCAAACTAATTATCGAAGGAGATCACTCTGAAGAAGAACTATCCGAACAATCGGAAAAGCTCATCACCGAATACGTGGAAATAATCGGAGGCGCCTCTTTTCTGTCTGAAATGTCCCAAAGAAACAATATCATCAATCTTCACATAAAGATTGAGTGTATGAAGGGTGTTGAGATAATGATTAAAAATAAAGATTGGGCGGATGCAGCGCATATTCTTTCAGAGTTCGGATTTTCTTATTTCCCTTCCGAACATGATAAGATACGCAAAAAAGCGGCTTCCATCCTTTCTATGAGTAAATATATGCTTGAACGGATAAATACTAAAGAGAAGCCCGAAAGTGCCTCTAAAATGGATAAAAACTACTTTGTCCGTGAACGTGTCGCAGTGATGTCTCATTATGGGATGCAGATCCGAAAGAATGAGATCAGTGCAAAGGAATACGCTTTCATGGTAAAGCGCATGTGTGAAGAAATAAAATCAATGGGCAAATCACTTAAAAAGAAATAGTAATGTTTAAATGTGAGCTTCTGATAAATGAAAGTGTATATGATGCAACCAATGATCTACGGAATTGGGATGATTTCGATCTTGTTTACAAAAGAAGCATTTATGATGGGGTTGTCAGGTCATTTTCTACCAAGTTTGAGTTTGTAGAGAGGGCATATAATCTTCTAAAGAGTGAATTCTATTCTCAATATCTTGATGCTACGGCTACCGTTATTTTTTCATTGAGGAACAATAGTTGGGAATATGATGAAGTTTTCCGGTGTGCGCTAGATTTTTCTACTTATTCGGAAGATGGGTTAACTGTTTCGATCAATGCTATTGATAATACATTAGCCGCTATTATTAAGGCTAAGAAGAGCATCCAATATGAATATTTGGTATCCGATCTCGAAACTAGTATTTTAAATTATGACAGATTAAGAATGACTAGTAATATTAAATGGGTTGATGGTGGTTCATTAAGTTCAGATGCCAGTTATTCGGAGATAATTATACCTGCTAGAACCGTTAATTGCCTTTTCCCTATTTATATTAACGGTGATCCAGAAATTTCTACAAAAGATGTCGTGGAAATTAGAGATGTTTCTGTCAAAGGATTAACGAGCTATCCGTATGATTTATTAGATACATTCATTAGTAGCCTAAAAGATGGCTTAACAATAAATCTATCGTTTGATTTCTCAATAACATATTCTAGTACTTATCCACAGGTAAGATTAGTGAAAATAAAAAATGGTTCTTATGATGTAATCAAGGCATGGGGCAATTCATTAAATAAAATTGAATATTCTGGAGAAATACCGTTAAATAGCGGTGAAGGATTAGCTTTGCATTTCTGGGCTAGTATTGAACTAGCTATCGATGTGACTGTTCATGTTTCTAATTTTAATTTTTCAGTTACTTTTCAAGATAGAGGAAAAGCTGTTGATATCGATGTAATCTCTCCCAACACCATCCTTTCCAAGCTATTGGATAGTATGACAGAAAACACAATAGATCACAAAGGCGTTATCGATGTTGTACTCCCGTCAGATGACGGGATCACTCCAATTAAGTTTAACCGATTATTAGAGAGAACACATATCATGGCTGCCGAAAGTGCCCGTGGGCTCCCTAAAGCTAAGATATACACCTCTTACAAGAAGTTTTGCGAATGGATGGAAGCTGAATTCGGCTATGTCCCCGTTATAAATGAAAATACTGTAACTTTCAAACACCGTGATAAACTGTTTAGCTCAACAGTAGTCAAGGATCTGGGAACAGAAATAAACAACTATGAGTTAACAGTAAATGATTCTCTAATCTATTCCTCTGTCAAGGTAGGATATGACAAGCAAGATTATGACAGTATCAACGGGCGTGACGAGTTCCGGTTTACCAACGAATTTAGTACAGGGCTAAAACTCACCGACAATACACTTTCTCTGATAAGTCCGTATCGTGCCGATGCTTACGGAATAGAGTTCCTTGTTCAAAAGAGGGGAGAAGATACTACCGACAGCGATAGCGATAATGATGTATTTTTTGTGGATTGTGATGATTCTGTACCGGTAGATCAGCCTTTACCCTTGTACAGACCGTATACCGAAGACCAGCTTTCCGGCCTGTTAAGTCCGGACACTATGTTTAACCTCAATTATTCTCCACGCTTTATGCTGGAAGCTAATAAGAAATACATAGGAGCGTGTACTAATATGCTTAAATTCACATCTTCTGACGAGAACAGCGATGTTTCTATAGATGGAGTAAAGGAGACGGATGATTTCTCAATCCCTGAACGATTATTTACGGTATCAGAGGTTGAAGTAGAGACTAGCGATATTAGTGCTCCAGATGATTTGCTAGGTTTAATATCATTTGAGAACAAAGGCGAAACTATAACTGGGTATATAAAACAATTAAAATTGAATATTGCAAAGGATAAATTATCTTCCTATACTTTGATTGTAAAAGATATAAAGAATTGATTTATCGTTGTATTTATTATAAAATTTATTATATTTGTAGTATAGTGTCATGTGTCACTAACTTATTAAGAACGAAAAGACCTATGATTATAAGTCCATTTACCCCATTATTCTTTCATCCATCTGCAGATAGGCATGGCATTGAAAGTGATTATATTCAAAAATTTGCTCCTTCTGATCGAATATTCGTTCAGGTTATTTCTGAATATTGGGAATCAGATCCAGAAGTTTATGTTAAAAATATAGCAAACGAATATTCTGATAAAATTCATTTGAATTCATGGAATATAAATCAATCTAAAACAATATATTTCCATTCTATAACTGGGCTAAACAACGGGTTCTATACCATAACAATCAATGGCTTTCAGTCTAATGTTTTCCAAATAACGGATGATGTTGTAGAATTATCTGAAACAACCCTTATTCAATATTCTATGAAAGGTAACAATCAGAGAAATGATTGTGCGTTCTGGATCGACAATATGCAGTATTTTTTTGATTTTAGAGCACCTGGCGGTTTTAAAGATGAAAATTGGTCATTTGGAGTAAGCAATGAGCAGTTTGTGATGCAGAATGAAGATGTTATAGAACTGTATAGTCATGAATATTCTTTGCATACGTTTACTCTGGGAAATGCTATGGGTTGCCCTGTCTGGTTTGCTGAATTGCTTAATCGTATTTTATGCTGTAATTATGTCTATTTCGATGGGATTCGATTTGCTAGGAAGGAAAGTAATGTTCCGGAAATTAAACAACAGATCGAGGGGCTAAAAAGTTTTGTATTCAATCAGATGCTACAGAAAGTAAGGACAATGAGCCCCGTTTTGGAGTGGACTAATCAGCTTTCAATAAGAAGGACACAAAGTGATATTTATAGGATAACAGCCGATGATGGCGAGTTGCGAAGAATAAATTCCGGATTAGAAAAAAATATAGTTGAAGAATCTTATATCAATTTGACTAAAGCTACTTCTAATACTGGAACTTCTATTAATAGCGATACTATGGTTGGAGTGAACAGCATCCATCATCCGGGTGTTGACGAACAATCCTATTGGGACTTAATAACAATTAAGACTTCTGATATAGACAACAAGTATATTGGCAGGAAAGGTTATGGTAAACTGGTCGTTTCCGGGCTAGATAACTTAAAGAAAATATTAGCAGACGATTCTATAAATCTATGTGCTGTACTTCAATGTGGAGATTCATATATTAATCTGATTGAGGGTAATGTAATCAGTATGGATGGAGTATGTATTTTAAAGGGCATTAGCGGGTCGGAAGTAAATGATTTGACAAACTTTCAACTTTATCTTGATAATATATATGATTGCCATATTGACAATATTGGGATGACCATTAAGTTGACATGGATATGCGATAATGATTAAAAAAGATAATTATGACAGATTTTGAAAAACAAGAAATTGTAAATCTAGTTTTGAAAGCATTGAAGACAAACAGTTTATCAATAGAGCAGCTAACAAGTATCAAAGAATTACCTGATGATGGCTATTTTGAAATCAGCGGCGGATGTAAGATTTCTTGTAGAGATTTAAAACAGGTATTTAAGTCTTTCCTCCCTGGTATTGATTTGGTAGGATCTTTTGGAAATAGGATTGATGCAGTTATTACACAAGCTTTTTTCACAAAGAAAGTACAAGAAACAAATAAGCATCTTACAAAGATTACTCCTGTGTTCTTATCCGAATCCGAATATGAAGACTTGGCCGTTAAAGACCCTGATACAACCTACATGATTTATGAGGAGGAATAGTCTATGATTTACAAGAATGGTAAGGAAGTAACTTCTATCTTCAAAGAGAACCGACCGATTGCAATTGTGTACAAAGGTTCAAGATTGGTTTGGGAAGCTATCAACTCCTGTTTCGGTAAGGGGTTTTGGGTGAATGTGAAGCCCTGGAATAATAATGAAGGTTGGAAAAATAAATAAATATTATGGCAAAGAAAGTATATGATAAGAAAATAGATAAGCGTCAGGATTGGGGTGGTGACGATAGTACGGGTAATCTTCCCGTAGCTGGCAACCGTGTTCAGGAATTCATTAAAGAGCAGCTCGACACAAAAGCGGGTGTGTTCCATTATGATACAGCCAACAACCGTTATATTGTATTTGCAGATTCGGATAGCCAGGACGCTTATTTTGCCGACCCGACCCAGACCGATTTGATAATTGGAACATTTGATGCTCCATTCAATTACTCGGCAGAAATAACCCTTTCTTCTCCCACGTACAAAGCAATACTGGCAGGAACTAAGAACAACTATATTGATTTCACATTCGACACGAAAAACAAGTCCGGCCAAAGCGTGGGTGAGGATGTGGTTGTTACATTTACCTTCATCCGCAACGGCGTTAAGAAGACTGTTACGGAACGATACCGCTACGGTACGGCTGTTCACTTCAACATAGACAATTTGATTGATACGGGAGCCAATAACATCACAGTAGGCATTGTAGGGCAGACCACATTAGCAGCTACCACTATAGGTATTACTTATCAGGTTATCGACCTGCAACTATCCAGTAGTTACAACGTATCAAACCATTATAACCTAGTGGAGAATCCGGCATCTACTGCCGCCATCCATTACCGGATCAGCGGGTACGGAACAAAAGTAATGGAATGGTATGTAGACGGCATCCAATTGGAATATATCAAGGTAGAGGATGAAATCGTAGATGTATCCACCACCCGCACTAAATACATCTCTGTATCTAACCTTAATCAGGGCAAACACAGCTTGCAGTTCCGGGCCTATACAATTGTGGACGGTGAGAAATTCTATTCTGATACCATCTATCATGACCTGATTATTTATACCGGTGCAGACCGTGAACCTATCATAGGTGTTTCCGCTATCATCCCCTCTGGAAATGACATCATCAAAGATGGTATCTTGCAACTCTACGGTATCCATCAGTATATCCCCTACATCCTTGAATTCTCTGTGTACAACCCTTCAGGTGTAGTGAGCACCGATGCTGTCATAGCGATTGACAGCAAGGCGGAAAGCACCCTTGCCACGCACAACAACGAAGTGGTGAATTACTCGCTGCGCCCGCTTGATTACGGCTTGAAATCACTGACCATAACTGCCGGGAATACGGTATACACCATCGGGATGAATATTGAGAAGTCATCTACTTCGCTGGAAGAGATCAGGGACGGTCTGGTACTCGACCTGTCGGCTATCGGCAAGTCCAACAATGACGCCAACCGTCAGGAATGGGTGTACGGTCTGTTCTCCGCTTCCTTCTCCGGTTTCTACTGGAACCGGGCAAACGGCTGGGTAAACAACAGGCTGCTTATCACGGGCGGTGCGGCTGTTGACGTGAATATAGCTCCCTTTACGCCTGACCCGACAATAACGGGGCGTACACTGGAATTTGAATTTACCACCCGTAACGTGCTCGACGATGACGCTGTGATCTGCGACTTGCGTAATGAAGCCGGAACAGGTCTGCTGATTACCGCCTCGGAAGCTTCACTGACATCTGCCGGAGGAAGCCGTGTGGCGAAAAGGTTCAATTCGGGTGAGAACAAACGTATCTCCTTTGTGATTAACCCCAAGAACGGTGTGACCAACAAGGGGCTGGTCTTCATTTACGTTGACGGCATCAGCTCCGGTTCGGTGAACTATTCAGGGACTGACAATTTCCTGAACGCCAAAACGATGAGAATAGGCGGTACAGGCAAATGCGATGTTGAACTCAAATCGCTCCGCTTTTATAATTCCCCCCTTGACGCTGACCAGATACTGAACAACTTCATTCTCTACCGTGATACTCCGGAAGAGTTGTTAAGCCTTTACGACCGCAATAATATCTACGAGGACGGAACCCGGAATTTCTCCGTAGACAAGCTGGCTGCCCAATGCCCGGTGTTTATCTTTACGGGTGATATCCCAGCCTTGGAGAATACCACCGACAAGAACAAGGCAATTTATGTGGATGTGGAGTATATCAACATGCAGGAAACATGGCGGTCTTTCACCGGGAAAGCCATCCGCCTTACTCCCCAGGGAACCTCTTCTATGGGATTCCCCAAAAAGAATCTTAGACCTTATACCGGCTATGGTGAAGTATGGGATAATATGGGCAAGATTATGGTTGACGGTCTTTATGCTTTCAAAGAAGGTGCGCAGCCTGTGAATGTATGGTGTTTGAAAGCGGACTACGCGGAAAGCTCCGGTACTCACAATACGGGTATTGCCCGGTTGTGGAATGAAGTGATGTACAATGCGCAGGTGAATGGTGAATATGTACTCCGTACTGAAGCCCAAAAGGCAGCGTTAGCCAACAATTATCCTTATGATGTCCGTACGACGGTGGACGGCTTCCCGTGTAACGTGTTCTACCGTCTGACGCCTGACAGCGAGCTGATCTACATGGGCAAATACAACTTCAACAATGACAAGTCAACGGAAAGCGTATTCGGCTTCCGTGATATTCCGGGCTTTGACAACAGCCGTATGCAGTGCTGGGAAGTGCTGAATAACGGTAATCACCTGGCATTGTTCCAAGACGTTGATAATTTCGATGCTGAATGGAAAGAAGCTTATGAAGCCCGATACCCGGACAAGTCAACGAATGTGGCGGACCTGAAAGCGTTCTCCGAATGGGTTGTTTCCACAAAGGATAACGTAGAGAAATTCAAGGCGGAGAAATGGGATCACCTGGATGTGTACAAGACAGCCGCCTATTATATCTACCTGATGCGCTTTGCGGCTGTTGACCAGCCTGTGAAGAATGCCATGCTGACATCGGAAGACGGTGAGCACTTCTTCTTTATCAATTACGACAATGATACTATTAACGCTCTGCGTAACGACGGACCTTTGAAGTATGCTCCGGATATAGACCGCCAGACAATTGATACTGACTATACGGAACTGGTATACGCCTTTGCGGGTCATGACTCGACGCTTTGGAACAACCTTGAAGCGGACGATGAGTTTATGCGGATTGTCTCCGAGGTTGACAATGCCTTGTACATTGCCGGGCTGACTTATGAAAAGACGGTTGACATGTTCGACAACAAGCAGGCGTCCAAGTGGTGTGAACGTATCTACAATCAGGATGCGCAGTATAAATACATCGGTCCGTACACTGATTCGGGCATCAATAACCTTTTCATGTTGCAGGGTTCACGTTCCTCACACCGTAAATGGTGGCTGGGCAGACGGTTCGACCTGTATGACAGCAAGTTCGTTTCCGGGGCGTACAAGGCAAAATCCATAGAGTTCAAGGCTGCGAACGCTCCTGCGGGGCTGACGTTCAGCGTTACGTCCGGTAACAAGCTGTATTACGGCTATGGTATTAACAATGTAGCCGTAGAGACGGGTATTCACCTGAATCCGGGTGAAAGCACCACGTTTACTTCCAGGCAGGTAATCAATGTGGGTGACCCGGTACGCATCTATTCCGCTCCCAATGTTCAGGAACTGGACCTGCATAACTTCATCCCTTACCTGTCTACCGTGAACATAGCGGGGGTGTACGGTCAGGAAACGGGCACCAAGTTGAAGAAACTGGTTCTCGGTGTTGATACGGCGGGTGACACGAGACGTAATACGTCCTTGTCTGTGATTTCCGGTCTTTCCAGTGCAAGGCAACTGGAATACCTCGATATTTCCGGTTACAAGGGTATAACGGGTATTGAATTGTCGGATCATATCTATTTGCGTACGTTCAAGGCTTTTGAATCCGGCTTGACGGGTCTTTCATTGTCTGACTCGTTAATCTCCACACTGGAGCTCCCGGCATCCTTGCAGACTTTGCGGCTTGACAGTCTGGAGTATCTGACTTCCGGGCTTAAAGTATCCGCGGGCGGAAGAAGCCTGAACAGCATTCTTATTAGAAACTGCTCGAAGTTTGACAGCAAATCCTTTATATTCACCTGGAATAATATTCGTGATACCGAGGATTCCTTGTGCAGCGTTAGAATCGAGGGTGTCAACTGGACGGGCGTCAATGTTGGGGACCTGCTGAAATTGGCTGCCATCCGGAAGAATGGCGGTAATCTGACGCTGAAGGGCAGGATCAGGTTGAATGAGGTAAATGAAAGCCAGCTGACCGAATTGTTATCCATATTCGGGAATGATGTTACCAATCCGGATAATGAGTTATACATTAGTGCTCCGGATGGAATATTTCTCACAGGCCCCACAGAAGTCTATCGTGGTGATTCTGCCGAATACAAGGCATCTGTATTTTCTGAACATGTGGGAAGAGTAGAATATTATCTTACGTCTTCACCCGGAGGTGCAGAATCCCAGACTTTAAGCAATGTTACTATTGATAAGAATACCGGTTATTTAGCGTCAAATGAAACATCTTTTACTAACTCAACAACATTATATGTCAAAGCCAGACATTTCCCAACGCAGGGGGCAAATGTATCGAAAGAATTAAAGGTGCTTGTTCGTCCCAGAATATACCCTACGTCTGGTAACTTATTGGGCAACACCTCTCTGAATGGCATTGGTAATTATACATATACTCTTGAAACTACTCCGGTGAATGAAAACGGGCATTATAGAATTGAGTGGGAGGTATCTGGTGAAGCTGTTGATTCGGGATATGTTGAATTGAAAGAAGGTATTGGCAGGTTATGTACTGTCACTGTCAAGTCTGTTCCGGTAGACTTGATTACATTCAATATAAAAGCAAAAATGATAAGGGAATGGGATAATAATAATTTCTTAAATGTAACGAAGGATATTCATTTACTGATTCCTGGAGTTATCATGACGGCTACAAGTAACCCGGAAGTCTTCACTATTTGCCGTTACAATGGTTGGGCAGCAAATGAAAGTTTCATGACTGAAATCGAAGCGGCAAGTGTTGGTACTATAGGTACTGCGTTTAAAAATAGCAGAATGAAAAGTTTCGGTGAATTTCAGTATTTTACTGGGATAACCGAAATACCCAAGGATGCGTTTAACTACTGCACTCTTCTGGAATCTATCCTTTTACCGGACACTGTTAAATCTATTGGCAGCAGCGCATTTTTTAATTGCCTTAAATTAAAAGAAATAGTTATACCAGAGGGAGTTACTACTATTGGGTCCAGCGCATTTGCATTATGTAGTGTTCTTGAAAAAGCGAACATTCCGGTATTGGTTACTGCGATCACTAATAATCTTTTCCAAGAATGTAAAAAACTAAGCAATATAAATTTCCCTGCTAATTTGGAGTCTATCGGCAGCAGTGCATTTTCAAATACTGGACTTGAAAATGTAGTATTACCAGAATATCTTGCAACTTTACATGGAACCGCTTTTGGCAATTGTTCAAAATTAAAAAGTATTTATATAGGAGAGAATGTATCTTCGATTAATGGCGCAGTGCTTCGAAATTGCCCCGAATTACAGGGAATAACAATCTCTGCAAAAAATGACATGTTTAAGGTGGAGGATGGAGTTATGTTTTCTCAAAATACATTATTAAAGTATTTACCTACAAAAGAAGAGCTAGAATATACTATACCTTCTATTATTAGAACTATTAATACTTATGCTTTTGAGAAAGCAAAACTTGAAAAAATAGATTTAAGTGAAATTCTATCTATCGACGCATCTGCGTTTAGCGGTTGCGTTAAATTAGAAAAAATAACCATCCACTCAAACGTTGCTCCTGCATTAGGCGCATCTGTTTTTGGACAATCTACTGATACCTATATCGGTGTATCTAATCCTCCTGGAACCAATATCCTCTATGTTCCTGAAGGTGCAACCGGCTATGATGAGGGGCAATGGTTAGACCCGTTGCAGGCGGAAGATAAATGTAATTTCACAATCAGTTATACTTTATAATATGTATGTAAAAGGAAATACGGTGTATGCAGATGCTTATAAGTATCTCAAACACAAGGAAAGAAATATAGTTGCGTTATCCATTAAGGGTAATCCGGATGACTATGAAGAGGTGTCGATGGATATGCCTCTTGAAGTCAAGGTTAACGGCAATATGATAAGCTGGAATAAGGGGATGTTCATGAAGAATGTCTCCGGCCTTTCCTACGAAGGGATTAAATCAACTATCATCAAGTCCAGATACAGTTATGATGACCAGATTGCCATAATGCTGAATAAGGATGAAAGCGAAGAGAAGAGAATGTATTTTGATAAGATGCAGCAGTGGAGGGAATTTGCTGCGGGTCTAACAAAGGCCGCTCTGCTCGTCACGAGTTAACGACCTTTTTACACAAACAAAACAAACAATAAAAGTACAATATTTTATTTGTGTGTAGTACAAAGGTAGTATTAATATTTAGATAGAGAAATAAAATGAGTTTAAATGAATGGTTAACGATGTTAGGGGCTGTAGGTGGCACTTCTACTATAACTTGGTTTGTTACATTTTGGGTGAATCGAAAGACGAACGCTCGTAAAGAGGATGCCGGAGCTGACAGCATGGAGATACAGAACCTTTTGAGTATAATCACTGCCCAATCAACACAGATTGACAATCAGGAGAAGCGCATGGGTGTAAGAGATACGAAGGTTGATTTCTTATACTCTGAAAACAATAAGCTACGCTCCGATCAGCTTGAATTGATACGTGAAAAGCATGAACTGGAACTCCGGCTCAAAGAGGCTGAATTAAAGAAGTGTGATGTTCGCGGATGCGCTAACCGGCAGCCGCCAAGTGATTATTAATTAAAATGGGAGGAAGAGAAATGAAAACTATTGATTCGATTATTATTCACTGTTCGGCCACACGTGCCGGGCAAGATTTACGTGCAAAGGATATTGACCGGATGCACAGGCAAAGAGGATTCAATCAGATCGGTTATAACTTCGTCATTGACTTGGACGGAATGGTAGAGAATGGGCGACCGTTAAGCATTGACGGGGCGCATTGTAATACCAAAGGATTTAGCGAATCTTCGTATAATAAGCACAGTATTGGAATCTGCTATATCGGTGGATTAGATGCAAACGGTAAGCCTGCAGATACACGGACTACGGCTCAAAAGGCAGCATTACGTGAATTGGTCGCGAAGCTCTGTAAGGAATATCCTATAGTTGAAGTGTTGGGACACCGTGATACTTCTCCAGACCTAGACGGCAGCGGTGAAGTAGAGCCGGCAGAATATATCAAAGCATGCCCCTGCTTCGATGTTCGAAGTGAATTTTCCAATTTCTTACGCAATACAGTGATCCGACCATGAAAGCGTTACCATGGATTTTGATTGTGTTGTTAGCCTTGGCGGTTCTATTTTTGTGGAACCGCCAGCAAGAATCTGTGTCAGTATCCAGTCCAGATACAACCGAATACGTCGAAACTATTCCTTTCTATTATCCAGTAGCAAGGGATAGTGTAGTAATCAGGTATAAGTATGCGAAGTTGCCTGTCAAGAAGGATACGTGTACTTCTAAGAGGGATACTTGTCTTGCTTCTGTTGATTCCGTAGAGGTGGAGTTACCTATTACCCAGAAGATATACGAAGATAGCCTATACCGTGCATGGGTGTCTGGATATAATGCAAAGTTAGATAGTATTGAGGTATATAGTCGGACGAGGGAGATTAGAATACCTGTGCTGGTTTCTGCTAAACGGAAGCGATGGGGGCTAGGGTTGCAAGCCGGATATGGTTACCCGGCCAGTTGGTATGTAGGTGTTGGCATTACCTATAATTTATTGCAATGGTGAATGGGGCGTTTAATAATTATATACAATACAATTTAGTTAATTACTCTAAAAATAGCAAGATGTAATCTGGGTAATATGCTGGTTAATAGGTAAATGTAATAGTTGAATAGCACAAAAATCGTTTGATTGATGAATCTATGGGGAATTCCACTTAATTATTAAAATAAAGCATCTATCTTTGGATATATAATCTAAATATAATAATATGAAATATAAAATATTGTATATAATTGGGAATGGATTTGATCTACATCATGGTTTAAAATCGTCTTATGATGAATATCATAAATATGTAAAAAAGAACTCTCAAAATGTTGACGATTTCCTAAACCAGTATTTTATTCTTAAAGATAAACAGGATGAGAAGGATGGTGCTTATTGGTGGTATGATTTCGAAAATGATCTTGCAAGTTTTAATGTAGAGCAATTTTACAGTGACCGTAATAACGTTTCTGAAGGATTTTGGGATCAAGAAAATCCAAGTTGGAGTGATTATAATGGAGTAGAAGACGAGATTATAGACGAGTCTGGTAAAATGCATTCTGAAATAAGAGAATCGTTTTGGAATTGGATTAATGATATATCTGAAACCGAGATAGAACAGAAAAATATGCATTTTGAAAAAGATGCTCTCTTTTTGTCTTTTAATTATACGCCAACTCTTGAAAAAGTCTATAATATTCCAAATGTTTTTCATATACATGGATATATTGGCGATGGCAATGATGAAAAACTTGTTTTTGGGCATGGAATGGAAGTTTTAGAAGGTGAAATACCTGAACTAGATGAAAATGGAGAAAGTAATAGGACTCCCAGTTATGATGCAGAAGCAGCTTCTCATATTCTTTTTTATCAATTCCAAAAACCTGTAAAGAATATTATTGACGAAAACCAAAGTTTTTTTGATTCTTTAAAAGACGTTGAAAAAGTAGTAGTGTTGGGACATTCTCTTAATGATATTGATATGTTGTATATTTTAAAAATAAAAAAGTGCATTTCTAAAAAATCAAGTTGGCTGATCGTTTATTATGATAATAAAGATAAGGAAAGAGCAAAAGATGCGATGAATATTATTGGATGTGATAAAAAACAATATGAATTATTAACTTGGGATGAGTATGAATCTATTATAAATTGATAATTAATATTTACTTAGAATCTGTTAGATTTTCTTCAACAATAATTTCATAGCGGACATTTAGGCCATATCCCTTGAACTTTTAAGAATGCTATAATCCGGATATCCGTCTGGCTGAATAACTCCCTGTAAATATGTAATTGACAAACACTTCATAGGTACGCAATCCTAAAATTAGCGAAAGAAAAAGGTCTGAAATTTGAAGAGGTAGCTTATCCGGCTACCTCTTTGTTTGTAACCAATTGATAAAAGCAGCCGAATGAGCTGCTTTTTTTGATTATATCTGACTTTGTTTCTATTCTATAAAGTATTCACTATATTTGCATAGAAAATCATTCAATATTGATGCTTTTTTAGTCTCGGTTTTACTAATGATTTACAATAGCTTAAAATTATAGAGGTTAAATGCTTGATGTATAAATGATTACTTAAAAATAACTCCAAATTTCTTATATTTGGGGTCTAAAAGTTAAAACAGTTACACAAGACTGTTTATCATAGGTTAAATAAGATAGATATGAAAATAAATAAACTTGTTATCACTATATTCTTCTCTGCTGTCGGACTTTTTGTTTCGACTGCTCTTCAGGCACAAGAGGCCAAAACGTTGTTTGTGAATATGCCGGATTCTCTAAGTCCCTTGCTTACAAAAGTGAATCGTGAAGATTGCATAGACTTTCTGGAAAGTAAGATGAAAGCGCAAGTAGAAAACCGTTTTGGCAAGAAGTCGGAGATGACTGATCTTAGCAAAGACTATATCCGTATGCAAATGTCAGCTCAATCGACCTGGCAGATGAAAGTGTTGGCATTAAATGATTCAACGAACGTAATCTGTACAGTCTCTACTGTTTGTGCTCCTGCCTGTGATAGCAGCATCCATTTCTATACGGACGACTGGAAACCGCTTACAACATCTCTCTTTATTACCCTGCCCCTGATGGATGATTTTCTGAATGCTCCCGATTCAGCAGGAGTTTATGAGTTTGATGAAGCACGCCGTTCGGCAGATATGCTATTGATGAAAGCCGATTTTAATAAAGAAAATACGGAACTGACACTTACGTTAACAACCCCCGACTATATGTCAAAAGAAACAGCAGAGAAACTGAAACCGTTTCTCCGCCGCCCTGTAGTCTACCATTGGAAAAATGGAGCATTCTCAATTTAATAAGCATTCGTTGATGAACGCTATCATTTCCGGTGTGTTTGCTTCCACACTTTGAAGTAATTTGAATTGTGCTTTGGTGCGAACGAGGTTATGTTCCGGATATTTGATTTTATAATAAGTATCTCCGTTGATATAATCTGCCAGGAACCGTACACACTGCATGTATGGGAATAAAGCCGCCGCATAAGGAAGATTCTCAATCTCGATCTGAGTCAGGAATGATTTGGCTCCTTTCAGATAGCCCTTGGTAAATGCTTTGAATATTTCCATATTGAAGTTTACACGATCAAGGTCTTTGTCGTCTTCATCACCTGTGTTGGCACCTGTACGTAAGAAGTCACCATAATCGGAGAATATAAAGCTAGGCATTACCGTATCCAGATCAATGACACAAAGCACTTTACCATCCTCGTCGAACATCATGTTATTCACTTTCGTATCGCAATGGCAAACGCGTTTGGGAAGTTTCCCTTCACGATATAAACGTTCAGCCTTACACATTTCATCTGCGCGTTTCTCTATTTCATCCAGATAGTACTTCACTTCTGCTACCCGTCCGGCAGCATCCTTCGCAACGGCTTCACGTAGTTGTTTGAGACGGAACTCCATGTTGTGGAAATCGGGTATGGTTTCACCCAATGTTTCCGGAATATCGGCCAGCATAGCCTGGAAGTTACCGAAGGCTTCTCCTGCATAATTGGAATATTCGGGATTTACCGTCTCATACGTTTTTGCACGTGGGATGAATACCATCACACGCCAATAACTGTCACCGTCAAACCAGTATGTTTTACCTTCTTCTGTTTCGAGGAAACTCAACACCTTGCGGTCTATATCCGATTCTCCGGCTTCCGTCAGTTTCTTGCGAATGTGATTGGTAACAGCGCTAATATTGGATTGAAGCATTTCTACATTCTGGAAAATGGCATGATTGATGCGTTGCAAAACATAGTCGGGAGCATCTGCTTCTTTGGTGTTTACTTTATAAGTGTCGTTGATAAGTCCTGCACCCAAAGGTTTGATTTCTTCTATCGTACCTTGGACTTTAAATTTAGCTACGATGCTAGATAAATCTTTCATGTTTTTTTTCTTTAAAAATTTATACTAAGGTTATCGATAATCATATTTAGCAGCTTCGTTGGCCTGGTTAGCCGAGCGAACGGGTACTAATGTGAAGCCCCACTGGTAATCACGGTTAGCCGGGATCTGGTGGAAAGGTTCCGGGCGAGCACCCCAACTGTCATATCCGCCTACTCCTTGTTGCTTCATATCTACACAAACCTCAACGAAATCTCTGGGAGTGATGTCGTTGACATGATGCATTCTCCGTAATACGTTGCGGGCAGCGTTCTCGTCGTGATTGGCAACCTCTTCCGGGCTGAAGTTATTCCATTGGTAAGGGTGGGGCAGAGCTTCTTCAGAGTCAAAGTCTTCGATAGAGTTGCGCAAGGCATTGAAACCGATAAGACTGTCCGCTACCAACACCAGGCCGTTTCCTTTATTAGGAGATAAAGCGATCCAACGGGTATCAGTGTGATGTCCGTTTTCCTGTGGACGCACATAGTTGAAGTACATTTGATCCGCTGTTGTCTTATATACGCCAACGAGCGTTCCGTGATTGCGGTCGATATAATTCTCTTCCGGGCCACGGCCAAAGTATTGTACATTGTTCATCTGTGCCGGCAAGCGGAAACGCACACCGATACGGGGGACTTCCAGTTTGGAGGCAGCCTTACGGGCAGCATCACTTCCGGGGGTAAATGTAGCCATGCGGGTAGCTTCGGAAACTTCTGTTTCTGTAGGCTGCATATCCGTTGATGTGAATTTGGCATTTACGTTAACTATTCCGTTCGGATAGATTTTGTAAGTGACAACATACAAGTTGCCGGCAGCCAGTAAGTAGGTTACATTTAAGGAGACTGCTTTATCTTCTGCTGTCATGGTGGCATCCGTTATGCGGAAGTTTTTGCTTGATTGTTTCCATACCTGCAAACGTTTAGGAGTGCTGTTACCATAGTCATTATCATTAGGAGCACGCCAGAAGTTAGGCTGAATACCAAATCCGTCTTTGAAATATTCTGTACCATCTACTTTATACGAGGTTACTAATCCGCTATTCTTGTTGAATACAAAGTTTACTTTGGAGGAAGAAACGATTAATTCATCTCCTTGAATCGTTGTTTTCAATGCCGGACCGTTTGCTTTATATATACTCTTCTCTGCCTGGATAGGAAGTTGGAACTGGTCGTATGCAATTTCATATCCGGTTGGAATCAACGGTTCAGGCTCTGTGGTTGTTACACTGAAGTTGACAAAATATTCTGTTCCCGGTTGGGCTTTCAGACCATTTACCGGTACGGTGAATTCTTTAGAGGCTTGCGGAGCAATATCCAAAGATACTTTTCCACCTTTTATTGTCTTTCCGTTAGCAAGTACATTGTAGTGAATCTGATATTTTTTCAGGTTAGTGAAATAGAAACGGTTGGTGATTTTGAATATACCGGCTGCGGCATCTACTGCTTCAAAACCTACATTCTGATGTACATATTTCACTTCAGCCATTGCCGGATGCGGACCACGATCCGGATTGACAAGACCGTTGCAGAGGAAGTTACCATCGCTAGGTGCGTCTACGCCGAAGTCACCTCCGTAGGCCCAGTATTCTCTTCCATTCTTATCTTTTTGGAGAAGACCTTGGTCTACCCAGTCCCAGATATATCCACCTTGGAGATTCGGATATTTGTAAATTGCCTGCCATTGTCCCCACAGGTTTCCCGTGGAGTTTCCCATGGCATGTGCATACTCCGAAGGAGCTACAGGACGGTCGCTACCATTCTTTCCGATATTTTCCAGCCAGTCGGCACCCGGATATTGCGGAACATACATATCGGAGTTCCATTCCCATTGAGCACGTTCGTAGTTGACCGGACGATCCATCAGATCTTTGTCTGCCTCTTTCAACCACAAATAAGTCTGATAGAAATTATATCCGTTTCCGGCTTCATTTCCCAGCGACCAGAATGTAACGCTCGGATAATTCTTATTACGTTCAAACATATTGATGGTACGATCCATGTGCGGTTTCAGCCATTCGGGATTGTTACCCAGTGAACCGCCTTTCCGGAGATCATAATACATTCCGTGGCTTTCCACGTTGGCTTCATCATATACATAAAGTCCGTATTCATCACAAAGCTCATAGAAACGGCGGTCTTGCGGATAGTGGCAAAGGCGTACACTGTTTAAGTTATGTTGTTTCATCAGTTCGAGGTCACGGCGCATTAAATCCTCTGTAACATAATGACCTGTTGACGGATTATGTTCGTGGATATTTACCCCTTTCAGTTTCAGAGGCTGACCGTTGATGAATAAGCAGACATACGGTTTTCCGTTAGCAGCCTTCTGTTCGATAGGCTTGATCTCAATCCGGCGGAATCCTACATTGAAAGGAATGATTTCATTGATTTTGCCATTCTCTTTTACTGTCATCAACAGTTTGTATAGATTCGGATGTTCGGAGGTCCATGTGCTGACATCTGTCAGATTCTTATCGAAAGAAAGTGTACGTACTTCGTTCGATGGAATATAGGCTGTCTTCTCTTCAGTAGCTACAACTTTTCCTTGTGCATCTAATAGTTCATAAACTAATGTAAGATTAGTTGCAGCCTTTTCGTGATTTCTCAAATCGACATTTAAACCGAAGATTCCATTTTTGTAACTGTCGTCCAGCGTAGACTTAATTCGGAAATCTTTGAGAGCTGCTTTAGGCTGTGAATACAGAAAAACATCGCGTTCAATACCACTCATACGCCAGAAGTCTTGACATTCAAGATAGGAACCGGTGCTCCAACGGAAGATTTTAACTGTAAGTATGTTCTTTCCCGGCTTCACGTAATTGTTGATAAGAAATTCTGCCGGATTCTTGGAGTCTTCGCTATATCCTACTTCTTGTCCGTTGATATATACATATACGCCGGACTTAGCTCCTGCCAAATGCAAGTAGATATCCCGCCCGTCCCAGTCTGCCGGAATATCGATGTCCCGGCGATAAACTCCTACCGGATTGGCTTCGGGAAGAGTAGGAGGTTGTGGATTGCGCGGTTTGAATTCATAACCATGATTGGTGTAGATGGCTATTCCGTGTCCTTGTACTTCCCAGTTGCCGGGCACCTGAATATCATCCCACGAATCTGTATTGGTGTTCGGATCGGTAATGTTTTCGGGAAGTTTTTTATAAGAGTCTACAAAGTAGAATTTCCAGGTTCCGTTCAGCAAGCGGTAATACTTGCTTCGTTCGAACTTGCCACTCAAGGCATCAGCGCGATTGTTGTATGTCATAAAAGAAGTACGTGGATACTCTTTGTTGACTTCAACTACCTGTACGTCCTGCCAATAAGGTTTCACGGCTTTCTCAGCCATTGTACTAAGTGTTGTCAGGGAAAATATTCCCATGAAAATGCCTGTTAATAAGTTGGGGGTTGGTCGAAATTTCATGTTTCTCAATATTGGTTTTTCATTTCTTTTTTATTTTACTTTGATATGATCGAATCCTTCTCCATATACTCCAATGACAGCACTCTGCGATACAAATGCATTCGGGTCTATGTCTTTTATCAACCGGAAGATGATAGGCGATTCCCTTTTCTTGGCTAATACAAACATCATCTTTACTTCTCGTCCTGTATAAAAGCCGGTTGCATTGATAATCGTTACTCCCCGGTGCGGATATTCGTTAATATGCCGTCCAATTTCTTCATATTTGTTAGATATGATAAAAAACTGTACGGATTGGCGGGCGCTATTCACTACCTGGTCGAGAACGAAACTACAAATATAAAGAGTTACAAACCCATACACCACTTTTTCCCAGTCTTTTAAGACAAAATAACTGGAAGAAATGATAATCATATCGCAGATGAGCACGACTCTTCCTAATGTGATGTCCCGGTATTTGTTGATGATGGCTGCAATAATATCTGTACCTCCCGTACTTCCATTAGCCGAAAAAGCAACACCTATGCCGCCTCCACAGAAGGATGCTCCGATGACACATGCCATAAAGGGCTGGTCGTGGAGAAGCCCGAAACCTGCCGTCAATTTTTGAATGACGGACAGAAAGAAGGTGAGGGTAAATACACCAAAAATAGTTTTGATGCAAAACTTTAGTCCCAGCAACTTGAGGGCCAGTAGTAGCAAGAAGAAGTTGATGCTGAAGTACGTATATTGTACCGGAAAACCTGTGGCCCAATATACGATAGAAGCAATACCCGGTACTCCCCCGGTGGTGATATCGTTAGGCAACAGAAAAACGGTCCAACCGATACCATACAAAATCATGCCGATGGCAATCATTACATAATCTCTGGCTTCACGGATAATGCTTTGCTTAGAAGGCTTTGGAATAGCTGTTTTCATAAACGTGATTATGATAATCTATAAAATGTTCAAACACGAACCCATGAATAATCCGGCTTTAGAGGAGAAGCCGGATTGGTTCATTATGCTCGTGCTAAAAGGAAATATGCTGTTTTATTTTGCAAAAGCGTGACGGTAGCCTTGTACTTTATTCCATCCGCCGCGAGTGAAGTCGGGTACTTCTACCGGAGCTGAATTGTTCTCGATAGAAAGTCTGGTAAGTTCAGCCATGCAACACCATTCTGCCAGGTCATAAACGTCCATATCCAATGGCAGTCCATTCTGCAAGCAATATGCCAGACGGTAGTCCATGATAAAGTCCATACCACCATGTCCACCTACTTTCTTGGCTGTTTCTTCCAACTCTATATGAATAGGATCTTTATATTTATCCATCAAGGCTTTTTTTACGTTTTCAGGTACAGAACCATGTGCATTCAGATTCTCATGATTAGGCACATCTTTTGAATCAACTTGTGAAGGTCGCAGGCAATATTCTTCAATCGGATATTTGCTTGCGTAACCATCGGCTCCCACTATCTGATACATACGGCTGTATGGGCGTGGAGTCATTACGTTGTGCTGAATCAACATTGTTTTACCGTTCTCTGTGCGAATCAGGGTAGAAGTCTGGTCACCATTCTGGAAGTCAGTCACCTCTTCTCCTGTTTGTTTCTTAATATAAGCCGGTCCGTTGACAGCTTTCGTATCCATCGATACCAATGTTTTCATGCGGTCACCACGGTGGATATTAAGTACCTGACAAGCAGGGCCCATGCCATGGGTAGCATATACATCACCGCGGTGTAGATGATTATAATCCATTCGCCAGTTATTCCAGTATTCAGGCCAGAAATCTTCCAGATTATGGATATATGAACCTTCTACATGAAGTACTTCTCCGAATACGCCTTGTTGTGCCATATTTAAAGAAGTCAGTTCAAAGAAGTCATATACGCAGTTTTCGAGCTGCATACAATGCTTACGTGTCTTTTCGGAAGTATTGATTAGCTGCCAGATTTCATCCAGTGTCATGGCGGCAGGAACTTCGATAGCTACATGCTTACCGTGTTCCATGGCATAAACACCCATTGCTGCATGATGTTTCCAGTCGGTGGCTATGTATACCAGATCAATATCGTCCCGTTCACAAAGTTGCTTCCATGCCTCTTCCGAGCCACTGTAAGAAGCAGCTTCAGGAAGTCCGGCATTCTTCAAAATTTCTTGTGATTTTTCAACACGTTCGGGAAGCAGGTCGCATAATGCTACAATCTTAGTTCCCGGGATATGGGTCCAGCGTGCCACGGCACCAGGACCACGCATTCCTAATCCGATGAAACCGACACGAACGGTATCAATTTTAGGAGTAACGAGTTGGATTACATCTTCTTGTCCGGCAGGGCGGGCAGGAGTTTCTACTTTGATAGGAGTAAAGGCTTCGGGAGCCTTTGGTTGTAGAGTACAACTGGTGTGCCAAGTTAACAAAGCCAAGCCGATAGCCGTGACTGTAAATAGTTTCTTCATCATATTTTAAAGTTTTTAATAGGGGTTATTCGATGTTTTTCATTTACGTGTCAAAAATAGTAATTAATTAGCCAACTATTTATATTTATAATCGATATTTTCATCATAAAAGTTTCTATTATGAGGTAAAAGATGAGTCTGACTTTTTCTACCTGATTTTGTGTAGGCTTATGTGATGTCAAATACATATAAAAGACATGCCATAAAAAGGCTCTTCCTAAAAAGAAGTCACCTTTTTAGAATTGCTTAACGTTTACTGCTCCTGTTGGGGTAAACTACCTACTTCGTCTGTACTTCTGATAGAACCTAGTATTTGTATTTTTTCCAGGCTCCCCTGGTGAAATCCGGTATTTCTACTGCCATGCTCTTATTCAGTACAGATTTTTCACTTAGTTCTGTGATACACGACCATTCGGCTGCATCGTATACATCCATATCCAGTGGAAGCCCGTTGCGCAGACAATGAATAAGGCGGTAATCCATAACATAATTCATTTCATTGGGTAGGCCTCTGCGATGTGCTTCTTCGCCAATGGTTGCGCTAAAAGGATGTTTATAGCGTGCCATCATTTTTTCTAGCAGTTCTCCTTCAAGTGGAGTGTCTCCATTAGGATCTAGGGCGATACAGGGGACAGGGTATTTTTGGGCGAATCCCAGTGTGCCGCATACTGTTTGAAGGCGGCTGTAAGGACGTGGGGTGGATATGTCGTATTGAAGCATGATTGTCTTCCCTTTGAGCGTGTGGATAAGAGTGGTGTTTACGTCTCCCAATTGATATTTCTGGTGGGCTTCCGGTGAATATTCGCCGAATAGTCTGCGGGCATACTCGCTCATTCCTGCCTGATGAGTAGACATGGACACGAGATATTCCATTCTGTCACTGCGATGAATATCCAGTATCTGGCAGGCGGGGCCCAACCCATGAGTGGGATAAGGATTGCCTGTATGTTCGATGCTGTATCTTTTTCCCCAATGGTTGTGATAGCCGCCTTCGCTCTCTTCGGCAAAGTACATTGAACGAAGATCGTGAATGTAGGCTCCTTCTACATGCATGATTTCTCCGAACAATCCTCGTTGGGCCATGTTGAGAGTCATTAGTGCAAAGGGATCATAACAACAATTTTCGAGCATGATGCAGTGTCGCCTGGTTTTTTCTGCAGTGTCTACCAATTGCCAACATTCTTCCACGCTCATAGCAGCCGGAACTTCAATAGCTACATGTTTATTGCATTCCATTGCGAAAGTTGCCATTGGAGTATGCATTAACCAGTCGGTGCAGATGAATATTAAATCTACTTCATCCGATTCGCACATCTTCTTCCATCCCTCCACTCCGGTATATCCGGTGGCTTCGGAACGGTCGGCTTCTTTTAATAGTTGTTGGGCCTTACTTAGATTTCCTTCTCTTATTTCACAAAGAGCTTTGATTTCTACTCCTTCAATTTGCAGATAACGTTGTAAGGTGAGCAATCCTCGATTGCCCAGTCCTATAATCCCGATGTGGACAGTGGGGATAGGGGGATGTGCTAGTCGGAGTACATGCGATTGTACCGGAGAATTTTTCATAAGCTTAGCGGTCTAAAATAAAACAAAAAAAGAGAATCTAATTTCTCAGATTCTCTTTGGAGAGCGGAAGACGGGGCTCAAACCCGCGACCCTCAGCTTGGAAGGCTAATGCTCTATCAACTGAGCTACTTCCGCAATTTTTGTGGGCAAAGATGGATTCGAACCACCGAAGTCGAAAGACAGCAGATTTACAGTCTGCCCCATTTGGCCACTCTGGTATTTGCCCTTTTTTGCTTTTGAGGAGGTTTGTTTCTCAATTGCGGTGCAAAGATACAACTATTTATTTAAACTCCAAACAAAATCGATCATTTTTATTGCAGTAATTGCACATTCATCTCCTTTGTTACCCAGTTTGCCACCGGCACGATCCTCTGCTTGCTCCATTGTATTTGTGGTAATTAATCCGTAAATAACTGGTATATCGCCAGTTGCGTTTAATTCGGTAATTCCTTGGGTTGCTCCCATGCAAACATAATCAAAATGTGGGGTATCTCCTTTAATTACGCAACCAATTGCAATAATTGCATCAAGATCGCAATTTTCCATCATTTGGTTGGCTCCAAAAGTAAGTTCGAAACTTCCCGGTACAGTTTTCACCAGAATATTTTCGTCTTTTGCTCCATGTTTTTTTAATGTATCGACTGCGCCTTTCAGTAAAGCACCGGTAATATTGAAATTCCATTCGGATACGACGATACCAAATTTCATTGCTTCTGCATTCGGAACGGAATTGAAATCATATTCGGATAAGTTATGGTAAGCTGTTGCCATAGTTAATTAAAAGTTGAGAATTATAAAATGAAGATTTGAGAGTATGAGAGATTTAAGAAGAAAGGCACGGATTTCACGGATTCCACGGTTTTAATAGATAGTCCGCTTAATCCGGTGTAATCCGTGCCTCGATTTCCTTATATAATAGATGGTATATTATTTTTTCATCAATTTAGCTTGCTCGATATATTTGTCGATGTCCATAGCCTGATAAGATTGGAAATATTTATCCTTGATCTTAGTGTAAGCGTTTACAGCATCGTCATATTTTCCCTGTTTTACCAGGATTTCACCAGCTTGTATCAGGAAGATCGGGCTTAATGTGTTGTTGTCAGCTTTGTCTGCTGCCGACAATAAAGTAGAAGCCGCTTTGTCTAATTGGCCAAGTTGTGCGTAGCAGTTACCTGCAGCACCCAAAATTGCCGGAGCAACCATTTGGTCTTTTCCATTGAAGCTGTCCAGCATCTTCACTGCTTCTTCATATTTGCCAAGTTGTGCGTAGCAAATACCAGCATAAGCTTTTGCCAAATTGGCAGCTTTTGTTCCGCTGTAGTCATCAGCAACTTTCAGGAAACCTGTATAACCGATGCTGTCACCGTTCAAAGCTTGTTCAAAAGCATCCTGTTCAAAGTATTCCTGTCCTTTGAAAAGAGCTGCCTGTGCTTTTTCTTCACGTGGTTCAGCATAGAGGTTTTTGTACATGATAAAACCTGCTACAATAATAATCACAGCAACAACACCGCCAATAATTGCGTTTTTGTACTTGATAAGAAATGCTTCCGATTGTGTCAGTGCATCTTCTACGTTCAGATGTTCGTTCTGATTCTTTTGTTCTGCCATTTTATATGATTCTTTTTGTTATTATTCACAGTTTGATATTTCGACTCGCAAAAGTAGTTTTTTTATATCTACAAACGAAATTTAGAAGCATCTTTTTTTGTTTTACACCCGAAAACCACGAAAATCTTGCTACTTTTGTGAACAAATTAACGTGTACACAATGATACTGAAACGAATATCCATATTAAACTATAAGAATCTGGAAGAGGTAGAACTGGGATTCTCTGCTAAGCTGAATTGTTTTTTCGGACTGAATGGAATGGGAAAGACGAATTTGCTGGATGCGGTGTATTTCTTGTCTTTCTGTAAGAGCTCCGGAAACCCGATTGATTCTCAAAATATTCGTCATGAACAAGACTTTTTCGTGATTCAGGGCTTTTATGAAGCGGAGGACGGAACTCCTGAAGAGATTTATTGTGGGATGAAACGCCGTTCGAAGAAACAATTTAAGCGGAATAAGAAAGAATATAGCCGTTTTTCGGACCACATCGGTTTTCTGCCTTTGGTGATGGTTTCACCTGCCGATTCCGAATTGATAGCCGGGGGAAGTGAGGAGCGTCGTCGGTTTATGGATGTAGTGATTTCGCAGTATGATAAGGAATATCTTGAAGCGCTGATACGGTATAATAAAGCATTGGCGCAGCGTAACACATTGTTGAAGAGTGAGTTTCCGGTGGAGGAGGAGCTGTTTCTTGTATGGGAGGAGATGATGGCGCAAGCCGGTGCAATCGTATTCCAGAAACGTGAAGCGTTTATCTGGGAGTTTATTCCTATTTTCCAATCTTTCTATTCCTTTATCTCGCAGGATAAAGAGGTGGTGGGATTATCTTATGAGTCTCATGCGCGGGATGCTTCTTTGTTGGAAGTGTTGAAGCAAAGCAGGGAGAGGGATAAGATAATGGGATTCTCTTTGCGTGGGATTCATAAAGATGAGTTGAATATGTTGTTGGGTGAATTCCCGATAAAGAAAGAAGGTTCGCAGGGACAGAACAAAACGTATCTGGTAGCATTGAAACTGGCGCAGTTTGATTTCTTGAAGCGTACCGGCCGGACTGTTCCTTTATTATTATTAGATGATATTTTCGATAAGTTGGATGCTTCCCGTGTAGAGCAAATAGTGAAGCTGGTGGCTGGAGACAATTTCGGGCAGATATTTATAACGGACACGAACCGGGGACATCTCGACCGTATTTTACATAAGGTAGGCAGCGATTATAAAATATTTCGTGTAGAAGAGGGTACAATTCAAGAAACGGAGGCTGATAATGAAGCGCAATGATGCCGAACAAATAGGAAAACTGATTCAACAGTTTCTTCGTCAGGAGAGTTTGGAATCTCCGCTGAACGAACAAAGACTGCTGGATGCCTGGCCTCAAATTTTGGGACCGGCGGCGGCTTATACCAGCAATCTTTATATTCGTAATCAGACACTATACGTGCATCTGACTTCCGCAGCTCTTCGTCAGGAATTGATGATGGGACGTGAGGTATTGGTGCGCACGCTGAATCAGAGAGTCGGAGCTACCGTAATTACAAATATTATTTTTCGTTGAAGAAAGATATTCTGTCTGTAACCTTTATACCTAGCTTCCGGAGTGTTTCGGTTGCACGGTTGTAATAAAAAGGGTTTTCCAAATATTGATTGTTATGGGCGTCTACGCCGATGATAGCGGTGCAACCTTCATGGGCGGCTATTTTCCAGAAATCTGGATGAGGAATGGTAGTAATACCATGAATATCATTGTACTCTTCATATCCGATATTATATTCCAACGGTAAGTTTAACCGTACTGCCGTCCGGCAGATATGTCTGCTGACTAGCTTACAATGACGATCGAACTCGGGGTAAGAACGCATAAATAAATCCGGATGGGCAAGGTAGGCAAATAGTCCGCTTTCCATTCCTTCAATAGCACTCTCTTCATAGAGTTCGAGCATGTCTACCGAATCTGTATTCCGGCCGAAGTAGGGGAACTTCTCATCTGTGTGAAAATGGTGATTTCCAAAGATGATATAGTCCAGTTTATATTCTTTGATGATTCCTTTTAACCAGTGTATGTATTCAGGAAAGTATTCGCATTCCAATCCTATTTTTATGCTGATTTGATTTTTATATTTCTCTTGCAGCGAACGGATACTTTCCACATATCCCGGTAACTCTTCGGGAAGCATCCGGATGTCGGATATATAATCAGTGTGATATTTCCACGGAGTGTGGTCAGAAAAGCCTAATTCTTGATAGCCGCCTTTGATGGCACTTAAAACAAATTCTTCGTCACTCCCTGTCGCATGATGGCAGCGGGTGGTGTGGGTGTGATAATTCGTCTTCATTGATTGTTATGATTATATCCATGCGGATGTCGAATGATTCCGCCGGAACTTCTTCTACTAATTGAAATGGGAAACAGATTCCTGCTTTATAGGCTGATGGTATGCGTGGCAGGAGACGGTCATAATATCCTTTTCCCCGCCCCAAACGGTTACCTTTAGCATCGAAAGCTACTCCGGGAACGACGATGAAGTCTATGGCCGCATAGTCTGTGAATATTTCTCCGGTTGGTTCTGCTATACCGTAGATACCGCTGATTGACATGTCTTCCGGTCCGGTGTATATCCGTAGTTCTAAATCATCGCCTACTACTACAGGGAGTAGAATCCGCTTTTCGCTACTCCATTTTTGAATAAAGGCATGTGTATCTACTTCGTCATTCAGCGAATGGTATAGTAATACAGTATTTGCCGCCCTGAAAGCCGGATGGGCTTCAAGGGCGGCAAGTATATTAGCTGATTGCAGCTTTCGCATAGTTGAATCCGCGTGTTGGGTCTTCAGTAATGCTATATGCTTGCGCAGTTCTTTTTTTCTTTCCATCTTTTTTATCCTTCGTCACTTCTTCTTCAACGGCTACCGGAGCTTTGGGGAAAGCTTCTCCTTTTTCAAGTATCTCAATACCTTTAATGACAGTAGCATCTGTTTTGTTGAAGTATTGGAGATAGGCTTCCAGTCCAAGCATATTGTAGATGATGTTGCCAAAGAGGTTCTTTTCCAATAGTTTGTATGATTTCTGAATGAGGATATTTCTTCTTTTCACTCCTTTACTGTCGGCAAAACGGACAAACTGTTCCACCAAACCCTGATGACGAAGATAGTTTAGTAATTCTTCCTCAGTTTCGTATTGGCTTAACTTCTTCCGGTTATTGTCGGTGTATTGGAATGTGAACTGAATAGTCAGTCCCCGGTTAATAACTGTCGATAGATAAGAAGTGACTCCCGTTGTATCCTGCGGTACGAATATATCCGGCATGATACCACCGCCGCCATACACAGTACGTCCCAAGCTGGTATTATAACGTTCGCTCTCATTCTGCTTGATACTATCACGTGAGAAAAATTCTCCATGTTCGTAACGGGTGTATAAATCCAGCTCGTAGTTACGGTCTTTACCGCTTTCGTATGGGCGTTGGATGCAACGTCCGGATGGGGTGTAGTAGCGGGCGATTGTCAGGCGGATAGCCGATCCGTCACTGAAATCGATAGGCTGTTGCACAAGTCCCTTACCGAAAGAACGGCGTCCTACAACTGTACCCCGGTCGTTATCTTGAATAGCTCCGGTGAAAATTTCACTGGCGGAAGCAGATCCTTCGTCAATCAATACAACGAGCGGCATTTTCTGACAACTACCCGTACCGTTGGCAAATTCTTCTGCACGTGGATATTTACGGCCTTGAGTATATACGATCAACTTACCTTCAGGCAAGAATTCATTTACCATGCGGATAGCAGCTTCCATATATCCTCCGGTATTACCGCGCAGGTCAATGATTAGACCTTTGCATTTTTTGTGGTTGAGTTGTGCTAATGCATTAAGCAATTCCACATGGCTGGTACGTCCGAATTTGCTGACTTTCACATAACCGATATCGTCGTTTACCATGTAAGCAGCATCTACGGTATTTTGAGGAATGTCTCCACGTGTGATGTTGAAGTGTAATAAGTCCTTTTCTCCTGTTCGTTTGATTCCCAATTTTACCTGTGAGCCTTTCGGACCTTTCAAGGTGCGCATAGCCCGTTCGTTCGTTACTTTCTTGCCGACAAACAAGCTATCATCTACAGTAACAATGCGGTCGCCCGCCATTAATCCTATCTTTTCAGAAGGACCTCCCTGAACAACAGCATTGACATGAATGGTGTCATTCTGTATGGTAAACTGGATGCCAATTCCGCTGAAGCTGCCTTCCAGTTCAGAGTTGACTTCTTCGAGATTTTGGGCTGGGATATAAGTTGAATGCGGATCCAGTTCGGCTAGAATTTGCGGCATGGCTTTTTCTACCAAATCGGCCATGTTTACGGTGTCGACATATTGATCGTCTACAATGCGTAACAAAGCGTTTAGCTTATTGGAGGAACCATTAATGATACCCAAACGGTTGCCGGCAAAATGCTTGGCATAAAATGTACCGATAAGAATCCCGACTACCACACTGACTGCTATGATGACAGGTGTAAAACGTGAAGAGTTTTTTGTACTCATGTCTATTCCTTTTTTAAAACGTTCGTCTTCTTATTTATTTGGAGAGGAATTATCATCTAACTCTGTGTAGATAACTTCGATTCCCGCCCGTTTTAATAACTCTATTCCATCTTCCAGGCGGTAATGCTCGGAATAAACTACCCGTTTGATTCCTGCCTGTATGATTAACTTTGCACATTCGATGCAAGGAGAGGCGGTGACGTACATGGTAGCACCGTCGCTACTGTTATTTGAACGCGCTATTTTGGTAATGGCATTGGCTTCCGCATGCAGAACGTATGGTTTTGTCAGGTTGTTTTCATCTTCACATACATTCTCGAATCCGGAAGGTGTTCCATTATATCCGTCGGAGATAATCATTTTATCCTTAACAATTAAAGCTCCTACTTTACGGCGTTGACAATAGGAATTTTCAGCCCATATACTGGCCATACGTATATAACGTTTGTCAAGTTCTAATTGTTTCTTTTCAGTGTCCATGTTGTTTACTATTTACTGCTTACTACCCGGAAAACCATACGGAAAGTTTGCTTACCGGATGCCGGTTTGTATAAAAGGTATAAGTTATTACTATCTCCTTCGTAAGATGTAGCTGCATTAAGCCCCTCTATAAAATTTTTGGCGAGTTTGTCGTCGCCATAACTACCTGCAGTGGTAACTGTAGCTTTGAAGCTATTGTTTTTGGCGTTGGCATTCCATTTTCCTTCAAAAGTACTGGTTGCAATTACAGTTCCTTTTATATTTCCGTTAATAACATCTCCATCTACTGTGCCATCAAATACAATATTATATGTACCGTTTTTATTAAGCTCTTTAATACTTGCTTTCTCTTGTTCTTCATTCTCCCAAAAGCCAAACATCTCATGACCTCCATCTACTGTGATATAATTTAGTTTCCAGGTTTTTCCTGTAAAGATAGCAGCTACATCGTCCGAATCATTACATCCTGAAAATAAAGGAAGCAATAAAAGCAATCCTACTATTTGAAATATACTTCTCTTCATATTTAATATCTAATAACTTAATACTTATTTCTTTATCCCATTTCTGATTAGCAAAGCATCAATGCTCGGTTCCTGTCCGCGGAAACGTTTATAAAGTATCATCGGATGTTCCGTTCCTCCTTTCGACAGAATATTATTGCGGAATGAGTCTGCCACTTCCTGATTGAATATCCCTTTTTGCTTGAATAATGAAAATGCGTCGGCATCCAATACTTCCGCCCATTTGTAGCTATAGTATCCGGCGGCATATCCACCGGCAAAGATGTGGGAGAATTGCGTACTCATACAAGCTTCTTGTACTACCGGCAATATTTGCGCATCCTTCCAGGCTTCTTGTTCATAAGCTTTCACATCTCCTTCAAAAGGAGTGTTGTGCGTATACCATGCCATATCAAGTAAACCGAAACTTATTTGTCGTAGACAAGCATACGCAACATTGAAGTTTGATGCATCTACAAGGCGTTTTATCAATTCATCCGGCAATACTTCTCCCGTCTGATAATGGCGGGCAAAGGTATTGAGGAAATCTTTCTCTATGGCGAAATTTTCCATAATTTGCGAGGGAAGCTCCACGAAATCCCAATATACATTGGTTCCACTTAAACTCCTGTAAGTAGAATTGGCAAACATACCGTGCAGACTATGCCCGAACTCATGCAAGAATGTTTCTACTTCATTGAAAGTCAATAAAGCGGGCTTATTCTCGGTTGGCTTGGTGAAGTTCATCACAACGGATACATGAGGGCGGCTGTTTTTACCGGTCTTTTTATCTATCCATTGGTCCTTATAACTCGTCATCCAGGCTCCGGCCCGCTTTCCCGGACGCGGATGGAAATCGGTGTATAAGACGGCTAAAAATTTACCGTCTTTATCAAACACTTCAAAGGCTTCTACCTCTTTATGGTAAACCGGAATTTCTGTATTTTTCCGGAAAGTGATTCCATATAACTTTTCTGCCAAGCCAAACACCCCTTTCTTCACTTGTTCCAGTTCGAAGTAAGGGCGGAGCATTTCTTCGTTGATATTGAATTTTTTGTCCTTTAGTTTATTTGAATAATAACTCCAGTCCCAAGGCATGACAACGAAATCAGCTCCCTGTTCTTCGCGAGCCAGTTCTTGTATCTCTTTATATTCTTGTTGTGCAGTAGGAGTGTATGCTTCCAGCAGTTGGTTGAGCAGCTTGTATACCGACTTGCTGTTTTCAGCCATTCTTTTCTTTAGCGTATATTCCGCATAATCTTTGTATCCCAGTAACTGGGCTATTTTCATGCGTGTATTGGCTATCTTTTTTACGATGTCGATATTATTGAATTCGTTATCGTGTGTACATTTGGTATTATAAGCCATATAGAGTTTTTGACGTAAATCCCGATTGTCAGAATACGTCATGAAAGGAATATAGCTCGGAGCGTGAAGTGTGAATGCCCATCCTTCTTTTTCTTCGTTCTTGGCCGTTTCTGCAGCTGCTTCTATGATAATTTCAGGTAGTCCGGCGAGGCTCTCTTTTTTCGTTAACAGCATTTGATAAGCATTCGTCTCTTTCAGGTTGTTTTCACTGAAGGTAAGCGTCAATTTACTCAATTCGGTAGTCAGACGACGGTATTCTTCCCGTGCTTCTCCTTCTAAATTGGCGCCATGACGAATAAAACTGTTATATGCATTTTCCAGTAACTGTTTTTGTTCCTGTGTCAGTTGCAAAGTCTCTTTTTGGTTATACACTTCCTTCACACGTGCGAATAGCTTTTCGTTCAGTGTGATATTATTGCTGTGTTCACTAAGCAACGGCATAATCTTTTGAGCGAGTTCTTGTAGATCGTCATTCGTTTCTGCGCTCAACATATTACCGAAGACGGCAACTACTTTGTCAAGTAATTTCCCTGACTCTTCGAAAGCTTCTATCGTATTGGTAAAATCTGCCTTTTCCGGATTCTGTATGATGGCCTCTATTTCAGCATTTTGTAGCTTGATTCCTTCGAGGATAGCAGGCTCATAATGTTCAGTTTCAATCCGGTCGAACGGCACGGCTTCGTGCGGCGTGTGGTATTGCCCGTAGAAAGGATTCTGGGCATTTGTTATATTGTTCATAGTGCAAACTAGTATCAATGTTATTAATAATCTCTCCATAGAATTACAAAGCTACTAAAATTGTAGCTTATTCAACGGATAACACGTTGCTTTTTAACAATATATAAAATGAAATGTATAAAAAAACCGCTACGGTTTCCCGCAGCGGTTTCTATATTGTTCAGGCTTCTAATTAAGCGTTAACTGATGCCATGTGAGCGATCAAGTCAAGAACTTTGTTAGAGTAACCGATTTCGTTGTCATACCAAGATACAACTTTAACGAAAGTATCAGTCAAAGCGATACCTGCTTTAGCGTCGAAGATAGAAGTACGAGCGTCACCCAAGAAGTCAGAAGAAACTACTGCATCTTCAGTGTAACCCAGGATACCTTTCAATTCGCCTTCAGAAGCTTCTTTCATTGCAGCGCAGATTTCAGCGTAAGTAGCCGGTTTAGCCAAGTTAACTGTCAAGTCAACTACAGATACGTCCAAAGTCGGAACACGCATAGACATACCAGTCAATTTGCCGTTCAATGCAGGGATTACTTTACCTACAGCTTTAGCAGCACCAGTAGAAGAAGGAATGATGTTGCCAGAAGCAGCACGACCACCTCTCCAGTCTTTCATAGAAGGACCGT